>TARA_R110002060_G_scaffold36845_4_pt1 | contig 21119 bp, 20 predicted proteins | sample TARA_R110002060 | Tara Oceans TARA_R110002060 (sample SAMEA4397091) | marine metagenome | biome: Polar Biome; feature: [MES] marine water layer (ENVO:01000295) within the mesopelagic zone...; material: water (ENVO:00002006), including particulate matter (ENVO:01000060) such as...... | reverse complement strand
TTTTTTGGCCCGCGAATACAAAAGGATAACTAATATTATTAATTGTCAGTCCACTGTTATCAAGTTCAACTATATCCCCTGGTAAGCCAATAACTCTTTTTATGTACATAACATCCGGGTTCAAAGGAAACATTGTAACAACAGCTTCCCCTAACCTTGGATAACGGCCTTGCGTGATAGATTGCCCCGTTAAAGGAGAACGAACACCAAATTCTGTTTTATTAATAAAAACCATAGACCCTATAGGATAATTAGGGAGCATAGAACCAGATGGAATTGTCACAGCGTCTACAAAAAAAACTTTTAAGACAATTATTATCACAGCCATTGGAAAAGCTGAATAGATAATCTCTGTAATATTTTTTCTTTTAGCTTTTTGGAATAATGCAATGTTTTGTGTCTTCTCGTAAGAAACCGCCAACTTGGGGTACTTCACAATGACGCAGTATTGATGAATTAAAAAAGCTGATACAACAATGAAAGATAAATAAAATATCATCATGGGACTTTTACCTCTACTAATTTACCAGTTGGAAAACAACTAAGTGCATAAGTTTTCTTTGATTTGAATGACGCTATTTCTGCCAAAATAGGCTGTTGTGACAAAACCAGAACATGTTCACCTTTTTGCAGGTTGTTTATACAATCAATAAACTTGGTTTCCAATAACACTAATTTTAGAGATAACAAATCACATAGCAGTCTTGCGGAATTGGTCACACGTAAATGGTCAGTGGCCAAAACAGAGGTAATGTGATGACTTTTCAATTTGTGCACTACAACGTCCAATTGTTGCAGGCCAATAGAGGACACCTCATTTGAAGTATTACAATGAAAATGCCTAAGAAGGAGTAGTTGCATTTTTTGCCTCAGCGTCTGAAAGATTTTGGCGAATCCTTTCGAATACCCTTTTTAGTACCCCTGATTTAATAGCGCGGGTGATATCATTATCATTATTAAAGGCAATTCCTTTTAATATTTCACCGGTATTGTATTCTGTTCTGATAAAGGCACTGCCTAGATCCGATTCTAAGAAATCAGCAAATTGTAAGTTTTCAAAGACAATGACGGATGCAGTTTTCCGAGCGAAATCATTGTACTCTTGATGCAAGATAATCCCCAACAGCCCTTGTGGGCAAATGGAATTAAACTCAGCAGAAATAACAATATCGTAAACACTTAAGGCTTGTTCTTTTGTTGAATCACTCATGCTGACTTTTCCTTTTTTGATATAATTTCAAGTAATAGTTCTTGGTAGACATAAATAGCCCAAAGTAACTTGTCGGCGTTGCTATCAAGTGTGTTTAAATCTTTTGGCACAACAGTGAAATTAGGATGGACATTTAGGGTGTATAAATCGCCAAGGTAGTTAACTGTTGCGGTACATTCTTTTGTATTTAGTACCACGTTAGGAAACAATTGCACTTTATTGTTAGTTAGTGGTTTTGCAATCTGGTTAATGTATAACTTGTCACCATGATCTAGACGTACTTTTAGAGCACTTAAGTAATTAGCAAAAACAATATCTGTAATTTGACCACAATGTTCAACTTGTGAATTAATTGGAAGCATATACCGGGCATGCCCATATTCAGTGCCGTTTAATGTTGCTCTAAACGTCGTTGCAAAATTATTTTCAATTAAGTTACCATTACTAGAAAACCCTTTATTTCTGAGTAAATTATAATTGTTTAACAATATCCCTTGTGTGAAATCGAATAAGACATAAGGAATATTGTTTTCGACAATTAATCCCATGATTTTACTATCAGACAACTTTAATAATTCGACTGGAGATGCATTATTATTAATGATGACATCAAAGGTACTCAAATCGTCTAAATCATCAATATCAGCTTGATATAATGAAGATATAAAGGTGCCTTTGAGATCTTCTTTTTCTATGATGAAATCAATTAAAGCACGCGCATTACTAACATTGTCTTCTATCTCTGTAGAATTAATACCTACTACTTCTAACTCTAGTTCAGGTTTGCCTAAAAGTGCTGGCACTAGTGCCGCCCAACGGAGATGATCAATACAGTCATGTTTGTTTAATTGATGTATTAATACCTTAAATTTAGTTTGTGCATTTAACTTTGCATCACAAGTTTTTATAATAGATAAAGCGATAAGGATTGGCATTGTTAAATGAAAGTCCAAATCAATTTTTTTGGCAATTTTATGCAAACGCTTTTTTACGCCTTTGTGTGCTAATTGCGCCTCTAAACGCAACACAAGTTCCGTTGAGTTATCAGCTAATATTGGTAGCATATATTTTCTCCTTAGGTGTAGAATTAATTTTCTCAAGTAATAAAGCTATCAACTTGATTACGGTAAAGTGAATAATGATCAGAACTATTAAAGGCGTGATTAAGAATATTGATAAGACGGTGTAAATCACAAGAAATGCGACATGCTTTTTCGCATTTGAATCGAAAAAAGATGTACCTTTTAATTTGGTTTCCATGAGAAAAAGGATTGGTAAGATCCAAACTAGGAACCAGCCGTCACCTACTTTATGGAAGTCGTTTATAAATGCGAAACTCATGCCTTTGATAGCATCTGAGTTTAATAAAGCTAATATAGCGAATATCATCAGCACAATTTTTAAAAAGAAGGCCAGGGGCGCTAATAAACTTCTTACTCCATATGTTTGATATAAACCCTGAATTTTTTTTGTCTGTTCTTCGCTTGAAAGAAACTGGTTTTTTATTGTTGTAATGTAAGGCTTAACGCTATCTAACCGATTATTTTGAGTTAATATAAATTTTTCTAAAGGGAAAGTTACTAATGAAATTATTAACAAGAAAAATAATACAGCTGCTAATTTAGAATCAAATAAAACGACTAAATTGATGAGGATATACTCAACAATTTTACTGACGAATAAATCGGTAGTACTCTTCGCAACTTCGAATCCATTTATAGTAGATTCATTCCCAATATAAAACTCTATATATCGGGTTTTTGTTATTTTCACGCTATGATGCCTAGGTGATACAGAGTAGAAAACATCTACTGACTTTTGGTTGTTTATAAAAGCAATATCTGTTTTTTTATTACGTTCTAACACAAAGTTTTGGGACTGCGCTTTGAAGGACTTTTCATCAAAATTAACAGCCCCCTGCCCTTCTATCATATAAAAAGGTGAATTTTGACCATCGTTACGCTCTAAAAGTGTTAAATCAAAATAAGTAGATGAGGAAATTATAATTTTGTTATCTATAGTTTTAAAATATAACGAATGATCTAAGTGCTTTGCCTCTAGTGAAGTTTCTAGCTGTGTTAGATGTGTTTCCAATAAAACAGGGCTGTTTAATTCAACCTCATAGCGGTTACCACCTTGAGAAATATATATAAGTTCGCCTGAACGATTGAAAAATAATTCATAATTTCCTAATGAAATAACTTTATCTACGAATGTTGAATGTACAGAAAGATCGACCGGTTTTGTTACAATATCTGTTTGTACGTTAAAAGCTCTTTCAACCATGTAGGTTGTAAGCAATATAAACGTCAACATTAATGCCTTTAGGAAATTCATATCTATATATTCAAAATAACAATTAACTAGTTATGTAATCTTTTGCCTTTATTAGTGGTTGTCACCCAACAAAAAAACATCAAAATACATGCATAGTTAAAATACGGCTGTTGATTATGAATATATCCCAAGAAAAACAAGCAATAATTAATGTTACTAACCGACATCTAAAGGTTGAAAGCGGACCTGGTTCTGGTAAATCAACTTTATTAATTAACTTCATTAAGCAGAGGCTGGGTGAAGGTGTAGATGAAGAAAGAATCTTAGTATTAATGTTCTCAAATGCTGCTAAAGATAAATTTTCGTCCCAACTTAAAAATATTAGTGTTAGTAACATACAAATCAAAACATTGCACAGTTATGGCTATCAACTATATGCGCAATTATGCTCTTCACAAAAAGTTAAGAGAGCCCATGTAGCATCGATGAGTGATATTTATTTGCAACGATGGTTTCGCCAGGTACTAAAAGATGCGAATAGTAAATTTGCGAACAGTAAATATCATCATATAAATCAACAAACGCTTGAAAGCTTTTACACTTTTGTCACGCTGAAAAGAAATGTTGAATTCGAAATTAAAGGAATTAGTCATTTCAGCGCACTTGAAAGGTTAACAAATCCAGTTTTTGAAAAAGCATATGAAATGATTACAGAGCAAAAGATTGATATGGGAATTATCCCTATCAATGAAATAGTTGCAATTCCTGCTGAAGTATTTTCAATTAACTCTGTGGAAAGTAGGGTTTTAAAAGATAAGTATGATTATATTCTAATAGATGAGTCACAGGATTTATCAGAAATAGACTTCGCGATGGTTCGTAACCATTTAGGGTCTAATACTAAGCTCATCATGGTGGGTGACGCTGACCAATCAATAAACGAATTCCGTGGAAGTAACAGTAATATATTTAGGAATTTAGATCTTATACTTAACGATGTTTTATCGTTTAAGCTTCAGGGGAACTATAGATTCTCAGAAGGTTTATCCTCACTTGCTTATAAACTTTTCAATTACGAAAATAAAGAACCACAACATTTTGTTCAAGAAAATACTTATGCATCAATCGAAATAGAGCGATACTTTGATAAAAGGAATCCTCTTGTTAAGGCACTAAATGAAGAGACTTTATTACTTGATAATTGTCTAATTTTAAGGGAAAAAAATGCCTTTCCTCTATATGAATTAATGCTTTTAGATAATAATATTCCTTACTACCTTAATAAAAGTAAATCTTTTGTATTCCATAAACCTATTGCCATGTTGTTAGGTTATTTACTATTAGCCAATAAACAATGTATTTCTGTTTTTCCATTAAATATTCAAAATTCCATAGTTAAAGGCATGCTTTATACACCCTACCCTCAAGCGCAGCCGGAAATAGCACAGTGGTTAACAAGTAGAATACCCTCCATTACTTTTGAAATGCTAACCACGCTAAAGAACTCTACTTCTGAAAACAATGCACTTGGTAATATACCTATAGTGTCAGATATGATCCGAAATTCCTTTAGTCCTCAAAGCACTGTTTGTAGTATTTTAGAAGCAATGAAAAGCTATAAATGTTTTAGTCCGTTATTGAGTTCAAATGCAGCTATCTTGAATCAAAGTGGGTTATCACAAATAAGACTTTTAGAATACTTCAAAAGTACACAGATGACGGTAGAACGTTTATTTATGCTAATTGTTAAAAGCTTCAATCCAAGCCAGAATAAAGAAGATGCATTGCAAATACTAACAATGCACGAAGCCAAAGGCAGTGAATTTCTAAATGTATTTATTGGGGGATTGAATGATGGAGTTATGCCATTGATCCGAAAAGAAGAAGATAAGAGTAAATCAGCCCTAGAAGCAGAAAAGCGATTGCTTTTTGTTGCTATGACTAGGACGATTAAAAAACTAACTTTACTGTGCCCAATAGATGAAACTCTTGCCAAAAATAGTATTTCAATGTCAAATACTTCGTATATGCCATATAAAACGTCTAGATTTATAAGTCTACTTACATGAAATTATTATAGCGTAAAAGAATCGAGTAAACCCTTTGGGTTAATAGTTTCATTAACAACCTTTTTTGACATGTTGGACTGCGGTTCCGATTTTTCATTAGCTATTACCTCAGGCATGATTTCTTGGTGCTTTAAATCTTTAGGGGTTTTATCTATATAATCTCTTAAAGCTGTCTTAAATAATGAGCTAATACTGCCTGCGTAATTATCTAAATAGTTAATAATACTTACTTCATCTATTCTATTTGAGTTGAGGTATACCTCTACCTTTCGCGTTTTTTTAGCCATTAGCTGATTCGCCATGTCTTACCTTATTTCCGTAAGCCGCATAACCATGTACGACGTCGAAAATTGCGGCTTCTGAAGCTTTATGAAAGCTTGCAGACGTAACCTTTCCTCCACTAGCTCCTTTTGATAATTCAACAGGGTTTAAAAGCCTTATATGTGGATACTTTCTTTGCAGGTATGGCAGAAGGTATTTGGCACCACCACCCGATATGATAAGTTGCATACTATTTGGTCGCCAGTTTTTGTTGATCCAATTAACTACATCTTTAAATGTTTCATCAATGAAAGGGATAGACTCTTCAAGGAGATCTATTTTCAAATCTTTCCCCTTAAAATCGCGATGATTGATATAACCTACTTTCAAATGATGAAGTAATTCTGAAATATCATTAGATTCGAAATTAAATTGTTCCTTTAAAAAAGGAGCCATGTTCGTAGCTAAATGAAACATACCTTTTGATACTGAATCGGAATATTGAGCGGCTAGTTTGTTGAATTGAATTTGGCAAAAGCCACTAGTGAAAGATCCAACATCGATATAGCCCACTATATCTGTAGCGAATAGGGAATCTTTGATTAATTCAGCAGAAATAGCACGAAGATGTAAGCCTAATGCTTGTGGAACTATTAGTAGAGATTCATCAGTAATATCTAAATCATACTGCCCTTTTTCAGTTGAGAATTTATGATGTCCAATTAAAGACTTTTTCATCAGACTAACTGCTTTAACATCAAGGTATTTTGACATTGGCAAACCAGTTACGATCGCTACAACGCCAGTTTTACCTTCAGGGTATGCTCTTGCAATAGTAGCTAAGTGCAAAATTAAACTGCCATTACTTTCAAACCAACTTCCACTGGTTGTTTTACTACGATCATTCGGTTTGGTGTTGGCCATCGCTGTCTGCCCAACAAAATAAGTACAGCCGTTGGCCATAGTTATTCGCTCAGAAGTATTAGCATCATCAACAAAAATATTATTTGATAAATTCGACGGAGCAACAACGGATGGAATATACCAAAGTTGATCGTCAAATATGGCTTTTGTTAGACCTGAACCAACATCGATTGCTAATAACATCTTATTACCTAAATAGTTAAAATTATATGTAATCTACTTATGTAACTTTTTGAAAAAAATTGCGTAAATACTGTTTTAAAATAAAAAAATTAGAATAAAATCAGAATAATTATCCACAGTTTTATATAACAACCTGTGTGTAAGAGTATGGTATTCATTTATAGTCAATGACTTATTATTGTGGTAACATTTTTTTTAATAAGATTGCTTGTCTGAAGTTTATCTTTTTAGGGGCTTTCGTTGCAGCGAATGCCCCTTTTTGCTTTCTGTCTCCCTCTCTTTCATATTCAACATATTTATCTCCTATGTTCTCTAGTGAGCACATAGTCGTTTTGTTTACTCTAGCCTTAGGTTTTTCGTAGCCTTTATTTTTAAGGTATCTATCCTTGATATCATCACAAATAAACGCTTTAACCACTTTGGTTTGGGCTATTGATTCTTCAAGTAGTTCTTTGGCGGTTTTAATTTTAGTAAACAAGTAGCTCACTAGATGTTTTGCTTGGTCTGCAATATATATAATTTTTGAAGACACTAGTTTCTTAATCGCAGTTGTAGCTGTTATTCTTGATACCCCACACCACATGCTAGCAAAACTGTATGTAAACAGTATGGGATCACCTTCTTGGCCTTTAACAGACTGCTTTAGTCTCAATAATTGATGAAACCCATGCAGTACGCTAATCTGCTTCGGTGTAAGGTCTTTGGGTACTTGTATTTCACTGCTTTCTGTTTTTAGTAAACCAATTTCATCTAAAAGCTTCATTTGCAAAGCCATTAGTGTTGGTTTGTTCACTTCTTCATCCGGAGATAATAGTTTTGTATATAGCTCAGCCATAGTAAACCTATCCCCGGTAGATAATGATTTGTAGCCTAACTTACCGAAATATTTACTTTCAACATTCCTATTAATATATACAACGGCATCATTTCCTTCATTTACCAAACAACTAAATGTACTAGAGGTATGCTGGCCTTTATAGATTTCTTTCAAGTACTTCTCTTTAATCCCGAGTCCTAAAGCCATTTGAGCTGCTACTTCTAATGTCTCTGAATATTTAGTTACCTGTTTTAATGTGTACGGGGCTTTTAGTGCTTCAGGTGCATCTAAGAAAGAAACGTTTTTTTGCGTAGCTCTATCAGAAGCTTCAGCTTCGTTATTAAAACGATTTACTTTGTATAGTCCTTCCTTTAATTGTTTAAGCTTCTTGATGTTTTTTTGACCAGAAGACTGTTGTAGTTGGTTTTTATGGCGTTTAATGGTGTTAGCTACGTCTAAGAAATCACCTTCTTTGTGTAAAATAGGATTGTGAAGTTTTATAAAGTGAAGTGTCGGATTAAATGAAGCCGTATCAAAAGTTATATTAATTTTGCAACCAACTTGAAAATTTATAGCATCTAGTAATTTATCTAATGTTTGTTGTTCAAATATGTCATGTGATAAAGGAATAATGAATGTTTTGGATTTGCTCTCTGAATTGAACTGAGAGGTCCAATAGATGATATTTGAATACATAGATTCAAATTTACAGGATAGATCATCAGATAAGCTGAAAGCTAAAGATGAAATAGTATGAGTTTTTTCCTGAAAGTAACCAGGAAAAAACTCCATTTCATTAGTGAACTTGTCTAATTGCTTAAAATCAACTGATTCAGTCTTAAATAGACCATCAACATGCGTAGTAATTAAAAGAGACCTGTTTAGATCCTTATTGTTAACTTCGCTTGTTTTTAGATCTGCTATTCTAGCTAATCTTTTTAGAAGACGAGATTTAACAGGTATTTCTATACCCGTGTTATTATTTTTCATAGTACATTCCTGTACTAATCAAACATTATACCCAATTATACTAGGGTCTAGCAGAAAAGTGCTTGTCTGAAGTTTCTTTTCTTAATCAGTGTAGGTTGCAGCCCACACAATGTTTAATCAGTTATTATTTATATTCATTAGTACGATCGTTATGTGATTCTTTTTATGATTTTGTGGATCTTATTTCAAAAAAGTAGGTTTTTAGATCTTTCACCCTAAAATTGACCCAAAGATCTCATAAAACACAATTAACCGCGTGCTTTATCGAGATTTTGAAAGAAGTTGCCTATAAATTGCAGTCTAAAGGTACACGCGATCAAATATCTCTTGATACATAATGTAAACGATCTAAACCCAAATTGGATCTTTTACAACCCAAATAACGGGCTTTAGATCCATATTTTTTAATAATAAGTTATAAATATAAAGGTTATACTAGTTAAGTTGTTGTTTTGTATGAGTAAAGTGTTTTTAAGTAGGTGTTGAGGTAAGAGTTATGGTAAAACCTTGTGAATTTTTAATAGGTTTTACCATAAATGTAAGCTGTTGTAGTTATTGTGAATTTGTTATTTCAGATATTTTCTTAAACAATCTTTTTATTGATTTTTGATCGCTAAGATCATATTCATCAATATTTAATTCATCCCATTCTCTAAGGTCGGTGAATAGTAATTTTTCCAAAATTAATTGATCATTGGGTATAGATAAAGAAATGTCTTTCTTTGTAACGACTGCTTTTTTATTCTTTTTAGACAACACGAGCAGTTTTTCTTCAAATCTGCTGTAAAGTTCTTCTCTATCTGTAATATTTAATAGCTTTAATGCCTTCTTAACTTCAACTAACGCACCAATTAATAATTTCAGAGATAAATTAATTCCGCTTGATTTTACAATAGCTAATAGATTTTTGTCTTCGAAAAAGTCTGCCAATTGATAGTAACGAGATCGGCTTATAGATAAGGTAAGCATGATTTCTTCCATTTTTCTTAAACCTAAGTCAGAAACGGTGAAGTAACTAGATAATAACTGTTCATAGCCTGACTCTGTCGTTTTAGAATTATTCTCTAAAAATATTTTAAGATCCTGCCTCTCTGCACTCATGGAAAGATTGAAATCGTAAACATGATCAAGGCCATAATAGTAAATCAAATAAGTAAATCGCTGATGTCCGTATATTAACTTAAAGCGCTGGCCCCCTGTTTGCATTATTTGCGGTTTTTCAACAACATCATGATTAGATGCTAAAGAACTACCATGTCTAACAACTCTTTCTACATAGTCATCAATCATTACCTTAATGTTTTTATCATCAGTATTAATATTACTAAAACATATGCCCTTCCCTATAAATATGCCTTCTTTATTGACGTCATATAGATCAGAGTGATTAGGATATTCTAAGATAGCGTCTCCATCCCCAGCTTTATTAAACTCTTGCTGGATGTTATTGATGGGCACCTTGGCCATGTTTGCGATAATGTATTTAACAGGATCTTCTTTAGCTAATGCTTGTAAAGACAAAGTATCAGGGATTAATCGAATTAGTTGTGTGATTACTCTTTTGTTTTTGTAATTCAAATTAACATTAGAAAAAGGAATCATCTCAACCTTAGTATCTGTAACAATTAAGTCACTTACAATATTTTCTTTTTTATGATCATGCTGCCCTTCCGTAGGTTCGTCAAACATTTCATTGAAGCTTCTCTTAGCTTTTCGTTCAGTCATGTTATTTCTCCTTCGATGCGTATATATCTGCTAGAACTTTTTCGCTTATATGGTTATAAAATTTTCTCATTTGATCAGCAGTATCTTTTTGTTTCATGTAGGCAAAACAACTTGGATCTTCAGGCATAGTTGTTGTTTTAAAAGCAACACGGTTAAAAAAGTTAAGGTTCTTGTGTAAATATGATGGATATCTTTTAATTAAATCAGCAAGTGTTTTTCTTTCTTCATTCGTCATTGCTTTGGAGCTAATCTTGTTAGGACAAATACCGATTATTTCAACTGGATCATTATTATTTCTAAGACTAGAATTTACATATTCTATATCTGACATAATACCCGGCAACCCATTCTCAGAATTCCAGATATCAAGTTCAGCCATCACTAATACGTGAGTAGATACAGCTACAGCCGCTTGGCTAGCATGTGTTTTGGATGGTGGCGTATCAATAATTATCAGGTCAAAATCGTCTTCAATCAGCTTGATTAATTTTTTAAATTGATTTGTTGTTTGAAGTACAATATCTTTTTCTGGAAACTTATTAAATTCCTTTCTAAGGTCATCAATCTCCCCGTCTGAAGGTATCATGAATAGATTTCCATACTGTGTTGGATACTCAACAAAATCATTACCCATAAATATATCGGTAATATTGTAAACTTCCTTATCTTCGCAATTTGGATTGGCAGGCAATAGTGCTTTCCTGTGTACCCATTTGCATCCTAAGTATTTCAGAAAATAGTAAGTTGTATTTTGTTGTGAATCCACATCTATGAGTAAAACTCTAAGAGGTGGTCTATCTTTATCAGGCCCACCACAAGCGGCTAAAACTGATGCATTTATAGCAGCAAATGATTTGCCTACACCACCTTTTCTCGCTGCAATTGTTAATACAGGTGTTCTCATTGTGCACTCCTATAATTTTATTTAACTTAAATATATATTTAAGTTATTTATAAATATATAGAAAAAGTGGATCTAATCCTGTTTATACTTTCTTTACTCACATTAATATTTAGTTTTTATTAATACATTAGTGGTGATGAATACCAATTATGGACACCATAACAGAAGATCTACAGGGTAGACATTTACTAAGTAGATAGAATTATTAGAGACTCTACAGAGTAGATAATTATAAAGTAGACTGAATTATAGAATAGTCTACAGGGTAGACAATTATAAAGTAGACTGAATTATAGAATAGTCTACAGGGTAGACAATTATAAAGTAGACTGAATTATAGAATAGTCTACAGGGTAGAAAATTATAAAGTAGACTGAATTATAGAATAGTCTACAGGGTAGACAACTATAAAGTAGACTGAATTATTGGAGAGTCTACAGGGTAGACAATTATTAAGTAGACTGAATTATAAAATAATCTACAGGGTAGAGTACCCAATTAAAAAGGGCTTGAGTTGGCTAACTGCTGGGTAAACAGTTCAGGAGGATAAAGTAGTTGCCCTTATATACATGTTGTTTATAATCAAACAACCCTTGTATATATACATACTATAAATAGAGAGAAATATGCCTATTCTTGATTTATCATCTTTCGGTCTTACGCCACCAGTTGTAAGTTTGGGGAATAGTTCAATTAATGACATAGTAGATATTGTTGATGGTGGGATATTGAGTAAGTCTGAATTAGCAGTTATAAACGGTATCAAAAGTGCTATTGATGATGTGGAATCTCAATATATAAGCGCTTCAGATGTAGCTAAAAGAATAAATAAAAGCGAACAAACTGTTCGACTGGCACTAAAGTCACTTGCATCTAAAGGTATTTTTAAAGAAGAAGCTTGCAATGTTCATAAACAAAACAAGCGTAGAGCGAGCTTATTCATATTCAATCACGATTATAAAATAACGCAGATCCAATCAAGTCTATTAGGGAAACCTGACTCATCTATATTTGACCTCTCATACTCAATAACAAACGAATCAGGTTTGGCGGACAATCTAATTTGCAGGTACTTATTTGTATTACTCTCATATAATCATAAAAGCAGATTGAGTAAAAAAGAGGGGCTAATTTATGTTAACGGCGAACCAGTAACGGCTACTGCTACTGCTCAATCAGGTCAAAGATTGGCCCAAGTTAAAGACCTCAGATATTATATGGCATTGCTAAATATATGTGAGAAACAAATGGAATTGCGAATAAATGCAGAGAGAGAAGGGCTGTTATCACCGGTTGACACTAAAAGCACAATGTTTGAGGTACTTGAAACAGATTTACTAACGACAGCAGGGTTAGGGAAGGGGTCTGGTGAGAGAGTCAACATGAATGCTGCAATGAAACGCCTTGGTTGGACGTCATATGATATAAAGAACCCATCAATTCAGAATTTAAACAGATTAGGTATAAAAGAAAGAAATATAAAGTTGAGTCATTTTGAGATTAGAGACTATATAAAATCACATGATAATAAGATTTTATATAGAATTGAATTAAGCCAAAAAGATGTCGATTCTCTATATAATTACGTACTAGATCAAGTTGAAGTATTTCGTCAAACAGACCCTCGAATTTTCTCTGAAAATAACGCCTTACGCTTTGCCTTTATGTTATGGATAACACATCAACCAATTGGTAAATCAATACAAGAGTCATGGCAGACACTAAAAGATGCTATTTCACCTTCTAAACCATTGCTTCTATTTAAAAAAGAAATGACAAAAATACTTGAAAAATCTATTGTCACTTATTTTAACGAAGAAACTCAAGAAGAAGAATCCTTTATTACTTATACCCGGAATGGAGACATTATAGAGTCGTGTCGATGTGAGTTTAATGACATAAGTATTCTATTAACTGTTGACGATGGTTTTATCATAACTAAAAAGATAACTAAAAAGTTAATAAGAAATGCCGTTAAAAAAGAAAGAAAGCATAGGCTTATTAGATCCATAAAAAGTTAGAAATATCAAAAATCCTTTGACCAATGATAATATAACTTACTGATTTAGAGTGCTAAGTTATTTATTGTACAATTTATTTATAATACTTCATGGATCTAATAAAATGAGACAAAAAAAAAGAAGCTACAAGGGGTGGGCACATAAGTGCTTAGTCCTTGGGCTTCTTTTTTAACTTATGCTGCTTTCACTTCTTGTAAGTTTAATTTATTAAAAAGATAAGTATCATCTTCATAAATAATTAACTCACAAGTATCTCCTTCAGATACACCTACGTGATCTTCAGGGATATAAGGGAAGTCAAACATTCTATCTTCTGCTTGTAAGAAAACTAAATTGTTTTCTTCATCAAATGATTGAATGGTAACCAGCAATTTTTGTCTAACCTTATCGGTAGATTTTACTTCATCACTAACATGACTTACATCACACGTATTTGATGTAATAACTTCATCAGCTAGGTTTGGTGACAGAGTTTCAGTTGTATCCTGGCCTGCGGCAATTGAAGACTCATTCATTGAGCTGAGTGTGTCCGTTGCAGTAGGTTCAGAATTAACCTGTACTTCATCATTGATAACATCAACTATGCTAGATGGTTGTAAATCAGCATCTGATACAGAAGTGCTACATTGTTCACTTGTACTTTCTTTCAGTATTGAAGCTAATAAATTAACAAGGTCACTTTGCAGTAATTCTTGTTTTATATTATTAGTCTCTACGTCAATTCGCTCTTTTTTGATTAAGAGTTTTTGAAGTTTGTTAAGCTGAAAGATTGTTTTTAATAAACTCATCGGTAATCTCCTTTAAATGGTCAAGCTTATTTCGTTTAATTAAGTCATAACAAGTTGCTAAAGAACACGTCAAAATGTGTATATCAACAACTTCAAATGACCGTATTTTCTTACTTACCATTGCTCGTTTTCTAACAACAACAATAACGTCGCCATCATCTAGACCGAGAATAATGTAAGAAAAACTACTATGGGCGATAATGCGAGTGTAAAAAACTTTACGACCCGCTTTTAGGTTATGAACACGCATTAGTGCACTCATTACCAATTCTCCCCATTTCGACGTTGTGTATTACGGATATTATCTTTCGAAAATAAATCATCCGTGTTTAAAAGCTGTTGTTCACGTTGCTTGAATTGTTTATCGACTAATCGTATTAACTGTTCATGACTAATGATATTAGGCAGTTTGCCTTCTTCAAAACGTTTTACTAATGCTTTCAAAATGGATTGCTTTTGTTTACTGCTTGGTACAAAAGTTAATCCTACACTTCGCCTAGTTCGTACAATTGATGATTTAGTATCTAAACGGTCATAAATGCCAGCACGCGTAATCTTTGTTTGTAAATCTTGCATTAATTGCAAAGGACAAACATTCAAAGAAATTGCTATATGCTGAAAAGAAAATATTCTAATATTTTCCTCTTTCTTAAAAATTGGATATTTAAAAATCCAATTAAGAACATCTTTAACAGTGTCGACACTTGAGTGGGCATCAAATAGCTTTTTGAATTGAAACTTCATATAACCATAAATAAACTGATTAATACGTCTTTCTGTCCAATAGCTCATGCCTACAATTTCATCTTCATCTAATTCGCCTAACTGATCTATATTCACAAAATTTGAGACTTCGATGTTATCTAAGCCTTCCATAAAGCGTGAATCAGTAGCTTTAGCGTAATCCTCATCACTCAAATCATCTAACTCTTTAATTGCTAAATCGATATCAGTTAATGCGATTTCCTCTATTGAATCATTAATGATGTTAGAGAACGAACTTGATTTTTTAGTACCAGTTTTTAATTGGCTCATTAGTTCTTGTGCAAAAGTTTCCATGGTTTTCTCCTTAAATAAAAAAGGGAAAACCATGTCCCAAAGGGGCAAAGTTTTCCCCATTTGGAAGCTAATTTAATAGCGCTATATACAGTTTGTTAGTTTATTCAATAGTACCTGTGGCAATTCCTCTATTGCGTTAATGACCATATAATCATTAAAGTAATCCTTAACGGAATCTTCACGAATACCAATTCCCCAAACCTCAACACCATATGCAGTACATTTGGCAACCATATCTTTAACGAATTGATGATGCCCATAATTGGGTTGTCCATCCGTTAAAACAATAATGATTTTTCGAGGGTTGATAGAGAGAGCACATTGTTCCATTGACCAAATGATACCGTTTGCCATAGGAGTAGATGAACCACTTCCTTTTATAGCTTGGAATCGTTGACTGACCGATGAAAAACGCTCTTTTTCAGTACAAATAACATCAACAGAATTGTTGTTAACAGTACCTGGAAAAGAACATGCACTAAAACCAACTCCTTTAGTCCTTTCTGCAGCTAAACCTATTGCAGCAAGGGCTTCATGAGATACTTCTAATTTATTGTCAGACACCATCGAACCGGAGTCATCAAGTACAATAGAAATATGAGTATCAACTGTAGTAGTAATAGTTTTTTTGATAAAAAGGTTTGGATCTCTTGTAATCATTTTTACCGTACTATTACGTATTAATTTCCTACCTGTCTTATGCCTAGATTTGTGCTTTCTAGCTTTAGCCTCGAAAAGACGTTTAAATCTAGGTATTAATCCACCGGCAACTTTTTCACCTAAATGTAAAAAGGTTTTATCAACGCCGGTTAAAGTAGGATTTGTAGGCTTATCATAAACAAGTACATCACCTGAATCTGCAATTGACTCTGCTAATCCATCTTGAAGTAAATCGCCTCGATCTGTTTTACCAAAATCTTCAGCTGATGCCTCTAGGATTGATTTAATAGCTTCTACACATTGCTTAGAACTCTCAGTTTGCTCTGTTATAGAGTTATCAGAGTGATCATTTGATTGCACATTACTATCTTCATCAGAACCTTCATTAGAACCGCTTGAATCAGATTGAACTTGCTCTTCTGGAGAAGAGTGGTCGCTTTCATCATTAGGTCCTGAATTAGATTCAGCATTTGAATTGTCTTGCTCCTGGTCTGGTTGATTATCTTGTTCATCTTCATTGTTTTTTTCTTCCTCAAACGTAATTACAACCATTTGGGCAATACTCAAAACATCTAATGAATTTTCACAATCTTTTAACGCAAACGTTAACGATTTCAACTTGGTTACTAACGCTTGGTTAAACGTTTTTACCATTAAGTCTTCATCCGATTGCGCAAAATTATCAACAAAGGTGTGACCTAAAACAGCACTATAACCATAGTTTAAGAAGAAATTTCTGACTAAGGCTGTCTCAGGTACATTTTCAGGGGTTGCGTCAAGTAAACTATCACTTGCTAAAACTTCTGTTAATTTAGATAAACGATTGAATGAATAAGGTGTATCAGCGTTATATTTACCTTCTTGCCAAACATCCTCAAATATTCTATAAACTGCTTCAGTTAAACCACCAATCTTAGAAGCTTGAGACAACGCTTCAAAATCGGTATATAACGCATGGCCAAGTTCGTGATAAACAAAACCCCAAATATAATCCAAGGCTTTTTGACTCACTTCCAAAGGCAAGTAGGGAAAATAAAAAGTTCTATTTTCATCACTATATGCAGCAGTTTTACTATCCCAAAACTCGAACTTAAAATCTAAGCCTTTTAATACAGCACCGATATAAAGCATAGCTGCACCAAAGTTTTGTTTTAATTGTTGATTATCGTTCATAGGTATTCTCCTTAAATATATCAGGATCAACCTATCCGTGAGGATTATGGTTGACCCTCATGGAACGAAATTAATAAAAATGTTTAAACCAGGACGGAAGCTTTAAACTTATCCATTAATGATTGTTTACTTTCTTGTTCTGCTAACGTTGGTTTTACTTTAGTTTTATTAAAATCAACAAACATAACAGGGGCTTTAGGTTTAGACGTAACACTAACAGTACTGACTAATTGAATAGCTAAAAGCGATTGCGAATTAGTTAGAACTTGTAATGTTTTATTGAATTCAACTAAATCATCACCTTCTAATGCATCTAAGGTAGATTTTTTAGTTTTTAAAATATCAATAGCCTTTTCAAAGGTTGTATCAACCAATTGGGAGATTGGTTTTACTCGCTTATCCAAAAATTCATAACGTTGAAGCTTTGGCAATATTAATCGCTTAAGCTCAAGAATATTCTTCTTAGTTATGTCTTTAAGACCTTTATTCCAATTTTCAACAGTTGAAATTAAATCGTCAAAGAAAAAACTGACAATCTCTTCTGTCTTTAACTCAGTAGATCGTAAAGTAACATCGCGCGTTTCACCAATAAATTGAAACCTTGTGGCAAGGTTCATTAAATCAGGTGAATGCTCTTTTACTAAATTTCCCCATTGAGAACCCCATTTATTAGTTGATGTTTGCACCCAGTAACTAACCATATCATCATAATAAGTAAAGAAAATATCCCGTTGGTTTTCAAATTCAATTCTGAATTTTGCAACATCCGAAAGAAATTCTTCTTCTTCTGATTCAGGAAAAATCCTGTCATATGGAGTTTCTATTGTAGTGCTTTTCATTTTACGTGACATAACATTTTGTAAAGCTTCTAGCTTGTGCATTGCATCACTAGCTAAATAGGCAGGGTGTGCTCTGGCCGCTTTACGTTGATCTACATCATTGCTTTCTCCATCCAACTCAGCAAAATCTTTTAGATTTTTTTTGGTAGGACAAATAATTACCCGTGAACCTGATACAAGCTCTTGAGGACAATGTGAGTCATAAGTTATATCTTTACCTTCACCAACGACAGTTCTATAACGTGTAGGCTTACTGATAGCTAAAATGGCCGCAATAATACCTTGATTTTCTGTATCACCTTTTTTCATGGTTTTCTCCTTAAATTAAAAAAGTGGTTTTATTCTAGACAATCCACAACCTAAACCTAATGCATCAAATAGTGATTTATTAGAATGAATAAAGTCCTTTACTAGAGCAGGATATCTAGACTTTGATTGTATTTCATCTTCAGTGGTTGACAACTTTATGCAACCGTTTGTATGTAAATATAACAATAACCAAAAGGCGGCTTCGGACTGTGACAAACTAATTTGACCACAACCTTTACCAGCGCAATTAAGAATATTGAGTTCCTGACTTATACCTATTCCCATTGTTATACATCCGAAATCAATCAATACTGAGGTATCTTGTTCTATAACCGATAAGCTCTGCTTTGTTGTTAATAAATAAATATCAGCAAACGACTTCAAAAAATTCTTAAAGCGTGCAATAGCAATATCAGTAGTAGTATTAAGTTCCCAATACAATGTATCAAATGTATCGCAAGTGATTAAACGTCCAGATTTCGAAAATGTAGCAACGCCGACATAAATATAATCATTAGATTCCAAGATCTTAATATAAGCATCTTCACTTTGATTAGTACTTCGTCGTTTAAACTTTACTTTTTTGCCAAACTTGCCAACAAAAACTAAAGCATTATCACTATTATCATTTACTTCTTTACCTACAGCTTCGACGTTGCCATTTTTTGTATATAACTTATACATAAATAGCTCCTACGAAAGCATTGAGGAGAGAAACGCTTCTTCAATAAATAATTTGTCACTGTGTGTAACTTTATCTAATGAAAATGCGCGATCCAGTGCTGTTTTAATCATCTCTTCTGGACTATTAATAGCCTGAAGCTGAATGACTTTGCGTATGAAGCGCAAAAGTCCCCTTGTTGAAATAGCAAGACCACATTGATGTGTAGGCTGCTTCAAGTCAGGGTGAGGGGTAGAAGATCTATTACCAACATAAACACTACGACACATATTCGCAGCTTTAACGCTTTGTTTTATAATCTCCATAGGTACAAACTGTCCGAATCGATTTTCTAAAATAGCTTCTTCGTGCTCACTTTCCATATAAGGAACGTAAACTTTCTCAAATCTATCTTCAGAGGAAGCATCCTGGCATTGTGCTGCAGGGCTTTCTCCAGAAAAATCATTACCGGCAGAGGTATTCTGAGTGGCAGCAAAGAAAAAGTATTTTCCTAAGCTTACACGTTCACCATCTCCACTTTCTGCTAAGTGAATTGGATACCCATCAAGAACCGAATTGAGCCCTTTATTGATATCAGCTGGTGCACAATCTCTTTCTTCGAAAAGAAAAGCGTGACCGTGTCTTGCCGCAGTAGTTAATGGTCCATCTTTAAACACAAGCATTCCTTCAATTGGATCTAAACGACCAAGAAGAACTTCTTTTTCAGTGTTTGAAGTACCCACATCAGAGTGAATAGGAAAGTTCAATTGAGCCAATAGCTGACGCAAAGATGAACTTTTACCTGAACCGGTTGGACCTTCTAAAATTAATCCATCAGTAGTAATACCGTTAAAACGCTCCATAAGGTAGTAAGCAATAGCTTCAGCAACACCTTGTCTATGCGCAAAATTAGCATCGATAGGGTCGCAAAAATTATTAGCGGGCCACATTGGAACTTTAATTGATGGGTTATAGTCTTTGAAAATCTCGATTGAATTTAAGTTAATGATTGTTGGTTGCATGGTATTCTCCGTAAAATATTTAAAAGTGGGGAATACACAATCCCTAAAGGGTATGTATAAACCCCAGTAGGTTGTTTAAAAATTAATAACTTAATTAAGCTGTTTTGCGAACATATGTTTCACGTTTAACTAGACCGGTAACATCTCCTCGTATACATAGCTGTGAATAATCACATAGTTTACAAGGCGAGTTATAAGCCATTCGTGAACCACCAAAAAATCTTTTTTGATTAATGTCCATTTGGGTTTGAATATAACGTTGCGGCATTTGCTGTTTATGAAAAGTATTAAACTTTTCACTTTCAGGCAAAATAATCTTTGGATAGGACGAACCTTTTCTCAAAGTTAAATCTTTCTTTAACGCTGGCATTGTTTTACGTTCACCTTGCCAATATGCACCAAGTTCAAAAGATGTATCTTTTAATCGAGGGTCATTTTCAGCACTTAGTGAGTAAATCAACAATTGCTCCGAAATCGAAACAAAATCTGTGTCAGCCATAACTTTAGTTGCTTTCACATCTATAATTACAGGCTTTTTCAGGTGCTTGGAGTAGCCAATTAAATCAATAATAGTTCTAACTTTCACTCCATGGCCAATGTCAAAAACATGCGAATGTTGAATGCATGGTGTACCGTCAATCGTAGCGTAAGGAACAATACCTGAAGCAGCAACAGATGCAGGAATTAAATTGCAAATGTACTTCAATGTATCGTATATAGATTTATCGTCTTGATTGCTTTCGCGTTCAACACTTAAATAATACTTATGCCATAGTTTCTCAAACTCAACTGCTATGTTGATATTATTCTGTTCCCACATTGAATAAAGGTATGCGTTAAATACCCCATCAAACACTTTGCCACTTAAAATTGCGCCGCTAGTGTAACGATTTTCCAAACGCTTGTTGTAATACAAGTCGTAAGCAAGACCACATGTATTCATCTTCTGATAAGCAGAATGTGAAAGAGGAAACTTTTGAATAATTTGTTGATGATTAAGACCGTTTAAATTTTCCACAATATACTCCTATCTGATGCCAAGAACTGAATAAGCTTCTTGTTTACTTGAAGGAATATGATTAACCCAATCATCACCATGTAATAATTGCAGTTTCGCAACTAGTTTAATGTGAAATGGTTTAGGTATATCAGATGGAAATTCTGGTTCACTATTTTCATCTACGACACTATCACTTGTTAGTGAAAAGTCTGTGTCATTTGCTACGA
>TARA_R110002060_G_scaffold68010_4_pt1 | contig 21754 bp, 19 predicted proteins | sample TARA_R110002060 | Tara Oceans TARA_R110002060 (sample SAMEA4397091) | marine metagenome | biome: Polar Biome; feature: [MES] marine water layer (ENVO:01000295) within the mesopelagic zone...; material: water (ENVO:00002006), including particulate matter (ENVO:01000060) such as...... | reverse complement strand
GCCGAAGAGTCAGACATGAATGCCATTCAAGCTGAAATTCTTGCCGGCTTTGATCAAGCACTAGAAGACTTTATTGTTGCCCGCGCTGATGAAGGTGGCAATATGAAGGCACTTATCGAGCAACGTTTAGATGGCATTATTGAACAAGCCGATATTGTTAAAGGCCACATGCCTGAAATTATTGCATGGCAACGCAAACGCATTACCGACAAGTTTGCCGATGCTAACATCGAACTAGAATCTTCACGCGTAGAGCAAGAGTTAGTATTACTTGCGCAAAAAATGGATGTTGATGAAGAAATTGATCGTCTATTTAGTCACGTAAAAGAAACCCGCAGCATCTTGAAAAAGGGCGGCGCACAAGGTCGACGTTTAGACTTTATGATGCAAGAGTTTAATCGCGAAGCGAATACTTTAGGTTCAAAATCTATTAATGCTGACATTACTAATTCAGCGGTAGAGTTAAAAGTGCTAATTGAGCAAATGCGTGAGCAAATTCAGAATATAGAATAGTTAATCCACAAGTTTTTACCTGTCCTATACTGCCAACAAAGCCTCGTTAAACGAGGCTTTGTTGTATCTATCTGTTTTCATTTGAACACACAAGTTGTATTATTATCGGTGGGCATTCCGGTGGGCAACTACCGACAACAAAATAGCGATGGTGGGCAAGTAGATATTATGGCAACGATAACAGCAAAACAAATACAAGGCTTTGTTAAAGGTGACCCCAAGCGTCATCCAATTGGCAGTGGGTTATATCTTGTTGTAAGGAGTTCATCCACTCCCTATTGGATGCTCCGTTATACATCCAATGGCAAAAGAAAAGAAATGACATTAGGTCAATACCCTAATATCTCTTTAGCTGACGCTAAGGCTGATGCAGCAATCAAAAAACAAGAAGTAAGTAGAGGAACAGATCCTCTGCTGGTAAGAAAGTTAATTAAGACACAGTCAATTAAATTAGTAGATAACTTATATGATGACTGGTTTATGAATGACATTGTCGAACGCGTTAAATCTTCCCACATTCAAAAACGTATTTACACCAAGGATATTAAACCTGTAATTGGTGATTTACCTATTGAACAAGTTACCCCTCTACAAATTAGAGGCATAATTCAGACTATAAGAAAAACGAGACCGACTGTTGCAAATGATGCATTAGGGCACCTAAAGCAAATTTTTAGTCATGGTATTAAATTAAATCTTCTCACTTATAACCCCGCAAGAGAATTTACTATTAGTGATGCTGGCGGCATAGAGAAAAGTAGAGAGAGAAACTTAACTATTGATGAAGTCAAACAAGTGTTTGGTGTTTTTAAACAAAATATTACCAAGTTTAACCGTGACAACTATTTAGCTTGCGCATTATTAATTACCTTAGGCGTTCGTAAAAGTGAACTTTGCTGCGCCCCATGGAGTGAATTTGAACTTGAGAAAGCTTTATGGCATTTACCTGAAAGTAGAAGTAAGACTGGGGTTCCAATAACCATTCCACTGCCATTACAAACCATTCAGTGGCTAAATGAGCTAAAAATAAGAGCATGCGGTTCTGATTATGTATTCCCTGCCCGCCGAAAATCCAAAAAACCACATATGGGTAACGACACACTTAATAGAGCTATTTCATCACTGTTTGGGCATGAGGCTGGGCGTAAAATACAGCCAGAAAATTTAATGGGGGATATTAAACCTTTTTCACCCCATGATTTACGAAGAACATTCAGAAGTTTAACTCCTGTTCTAGGCATTCCAAATGATATAGCCGAACATTGTTTAAATCATAAACAAAAAAATAAGAGGGGTGTTTATGATCGTTATGAATATATAGAACAAAGACGTGAAGCACATACAAAGATTGCTGATTATCTTGATCGAATTATAAATGAGTAGGTCTTAGATATGGCTCATATACCCCGAGATCCACTAAAGAGCACTCGTAATAGAGAATGGTTAGAGCAACTCGATTGGTTTAAATTAGAAAACTATGATGGTTTACTAGAATTAACGCAGCAACAATTGCTAGATCAGTTATTGTTCAGAACTCGGTTTTATTTAGGTTTAGATGACAAAGAAGAAAGGACTAATATATTCCCTAATACTGAAGAGTGGCAAAGTATTTTATCCGGGAGTCCTATAGTAAACATTTCATTAACGCCGGAAGTAAAAAAAGATAATTGCCAATGTCTTACTGAGTTCCCCGGAATATCAGCAATTTCTGATGTAGAATTACAGGTTTATGCTGCAGTAGCTGATCCCACCGCAGAAGAACCCTCTTATATTGTTATGTCCGTTCATGCATCTAATGACGAGTTTGTTGAAAATTTATGCATTGAATGTTTAACATTATTTGCAGAAGAGGTTAATTCTAATTTTTTTGATGAAAAAGAAAGTTATGTTGATTTCAATGAACTTTGTAAATGCTGTCAAAGCTATGTTGATAAATGTGATCTTAAACAGCCATATCACCTTCCTTCCATGCCAAATAAATGTAAGTCCTGTAATCCTTGTACTGCCGTCTTCCACGGTTCAGATGTTACTGGTGATGACTTATTACTAAAATTAAATCTAACGGCTTTCACAGATATTGAACTCATGAGCCATTTTTCTGATTTACTTGCTGAGTCTAGAAAAAAACTAAAGATTTTAGAGCCAAAACGTAAAAATGATGGAGTAGCTGAGCTATACATTAAAAAGATTATTAGGATGAAAATCATTCCTTATTTGGATATAAGAATCTGGACTATTTATAACCATGTAAAAAATAATGATGACTTGCGTGATATGTATGATGGTGGCTTATATATACCTGAATGCTTCCAATTTACATACTCACTTAGCAGTATTAAAAAGCTTCCTTTTGTTGTTTTTAATAAAATACTATTTAGCAATGAAAAGGAGGAGACTGACTTTAATCAGAAGTGGCATAAGGAATATTTTCGCGATTATCTAAACTTTGAATATATAAATACGGCTCAGCTTTATTTACGTAAAAACCCTAGCGATAGAATTACAAAAGTGAAAAACATAATCATGCTACATAAATAACACACAAAATCACTAACATATTTTTTTAAATAAAAACAGTGTGAAACTTAATTTAAATTACTCAATTCTTACTTTTTTTTATCACAGTAATATTCATCTCACTTAATACCAACCAACCTAAGTGAGTACAACATGAACCAACCAAACCAAGCTATACAGTTGCGTGAAACTATCGGTGTAGCGCCTATCTATGATCGAATTGTGAAAGAAGCTGAACGCGAAAGCATCACGAAAATAAGCCGTTCACAATGCTTTCAGCTTGAGAGAAAAAACCTACATCCAAAACGCGTAAGACTTTCGTCGCATTCGGTAGGCTGGCGCATGAGCGAACTTTTAACGTTTATCGAATCACTTCAAACTGCCTAAGGAGCCATTTAATGCTCTTTACATCTAATAAATCCAAAGAACACAATTGCAATGTTGTTTCTGAAAGACAACCAGTAGACCGCATCATTCGAATTGATGAAATGATAAGGCTGCTCAATGTCAGCCGAGTAACGCTTTATCGTTGGTCAAGAAATGGAACTTTTATTAAGCCGATTATTTATAACAACCGGACTATCGGCTGGGCCCAAAGGGATTATGAAGATTGGCTAAATAGAGTTTAATCGCATCAATGTTTAAAAGGTAACATGCTTACCTTTTTTTATATCCTCAGATGAAACAATATGAAAGAAGATGAAGCAATAATGTCGATTTTACACCTTATAAATTTAATTGAAAATCATTTAAGTCCTATTGTAAATGGGTGGGATTGGTATTTATCAATGAATTTTAACGCAGGTTATTACTAATATTATGGCTTGTTTTTTTCGCACAGAGCCCTTTATCTATGAAGAGGATATCTGGCAAGTGATGTCATTTAAAGAAGGTAGAAATAAAAAAATAATGGTCAAAATATTTGATCAACTTATACAAATGTTGAAACGATATTCAAAGGTATTTGCCATACGCTTTGATCTACGCTTCTGCCTTGAAACTTATAACAACAAAATGATTAGTAAATTTAGAGATAGGCTCAACCGGAGGTTAAGTAAAAAATACAAATGTGATATTGGCTATGTGTGGGTTAGAGAGCAAACAGAATCGGCTGAGACTGCGCATTATCATTATGTAATATTTTTAAATGGTCATAAAACTTGGAAATCATTTGGCTTTGGAAAAATTATAGATTCTGTCTGTGATTCGCTGAACCACTTCAGCCCTTATTACCCAAAGAACAATGGTTACATGATTAAACGCGACGATAGCAAATCAATGCAAAGGGTGATTTATCGTCTGAGTTATTTAGCTAAAAATGAATCTAAAGGAAATCGTCCACGTGGAGTGAGTGATTATGGAACGAGTAGGTTAAAAGATTTATAGAGTCAATAGATTAACTGCTTAACAGCTCCTTAATAATTCAAACAACTAACACTTAAATACAGTTATAGGAAAACAAAAATGCCACGAATTAAAAAGCAATACACTGTCACCTTATCGGATGAAACAGAGGCCTTACTAGAGAAGCTAGGAAAACGGATGGTTGAGCCATGGGAGAGATATTTAAATCGCTCGATTACAATCGAAGCTATTGCTTTATTAGCTAGTCAACTAAGTACTAGAGAGCTGCAAATTTTTACATATAAGCACGGAATTAAAGGTAGAGAGAAAATTTCACTTTAGTCCTTTAGCGACAGTAGCCAGTAGGTTATTTACTTTTTAATAAAACTGCGAATTTATAGCTATAAAGTCACTATTTTCGCAGTTTAATAAAGTGCGAATTCGCACTTTTAAGCAATACTCCTCTAGTAGGTTTTTATTTAATTCTTATTAATCAGGGGGTTAATTTTATTTTATATTCAGTAAACAGCACCTATTAAAAAATAATAAGTTTGAACAAGGCTAAAAATACCAATGTAATTACATTTAAAATTTGCGATTTAAATTAAAAAATACACAATCAAGAAATAACCAAAGAAGTAACAATAATAATGAATAGAAATAAAAATATTAGTGAACTGATCAATTTACTTGAAATCCAAAAAAACAACGTAGTTGAAGATTCAAAAAAAAATGGAGTAAAATTAAATGCAATAAGGGATTTATTGCTCAAAGACGAAATAACTTTCGAAGATGAAGTCATTTCAAAATACCTTGTGGTAAAAACGATAAAAGGTACGGTTAAACACTTTAAAGACTCAGGTATTACAACAACATCCGGATTAGTTATCACTCAACTTTATGTGAGTAAATTGATAAACGGCACCAGCAATAAAATAAACAAGGTATTGCTGCGGATGGCGAAAGAAACCATTAACACTAATAAATCTGCCGCAAATCAAAGAGGCCTTTACCTGTGATATTGATAGTATTACTTTAAATTACATAACTTGATAGATAATCATGTTTGAGTTAAATGTGATTTCTGTTATGTTTGATTTGAATAACAAAATAAGAAAACATAAAGGATTATATTTTTGGAATTTACCAGCAATTTTGAGTTCTTAAAGCATCACGATGAACTATTATTTCGTTTAGCTGAAACTGCTGAACAATGTTACGCATCTGATCCCAACACCTCTCTTATAAAAATGCGCCAACTTGGTGAAGCCATCGCGCAAAGAATTGCCGCGTGTGTTGGTGTTGAGTCTGGTAAATACGTTAAACAAGTCGATTTAATCAGAGATTTAGAATACACACTTAAACTCGATGATAATGTGAAAGATGCTTTTCATACTATTCGTAAATTAGGTAATGTCGCAAATCACGAATATCTTTCATCAAGTCATAGAGACGCTCTTAAATGTATGCAAATCGGTTGCGCTTTAAGTGGTTGGTATCATGTAACCTTTGGTGGTGATAAAGCTAAAGGGTTTAAATTCAAACCATTTGTTAAGCCTGTCGATCCGTCTCAATATGTTCGAGAGTTAGAAGAAAAATTCAACACGCTAAAAATAGAATCTCAACGCTCCTCAGATCGCCTCGCTGCAGTCGAACAACTAAACCAAGTCACAGAAAAAAAAGCTAATGCTGAAAAGCAACGGGCTGATGCAATGGCGCAAGAAAAAGTCACTTGGGAATCAGTCGTACAAGAGCAAGAAAGAAAGATTGCCGAATTAGATAAGCAATTCTCAGCTGCCAATAGCCAACGTATTAACGACTTCGAAAAACTAGATAAAGACAAACAAACAGCCATCATTAACCAAGTACAGCAATCTGCTTTTTATGTTGATGAAGAAGCAACGCGTATATTAATTGATGAGCAATTGGATGATGCAGGTTGGGAAGTCGACTCTGTTAACTTACGCTATTCAAAAGGCTCAACGCCCGAAATAAACAAAAATAAAGCAATTGCTGAATGGCCTACTGACTCTGGTCCTGCAGATTATGTGTTGTTTATTGGACTTACACCTGTAGCTGTAGTCGAAGCGAAGAAGAAATCTAAAAACGTTTACTCTGCTATTGATCAAGCAAAACGTTATGCCATTGGCTTAAAACCTCAAGATAAGTTCGAAATAGAGCATACTTGGAACGAGTTTAAAGTCCCTCTTACATTTGCAACTAATGGTCGCCCATACCTTAAGCAATTAGAGCAAGAAAGCGGTATATGGTTTTTAGATGTGCGTGATAATAGTAATCGGCGAAAGGCACTTAAAGGTTGGTATTCACCTCAAGAATTAAAAGCCTACTTAAAACAAACCCCGCAACAAGCGGATCAAAAGCTTGGTGAGATGAATTTTGCTTATGATCTTAAATTGCGTGACTACCAAGTCGACGCAATAAAAGCGATTGAAAGTACGATTAAAAAAGGTGAGTCCAAAGCCTTAGTCGCCATGGCTACCGGCACCGGTAAAACTAAAACCTGTATTGCTTTAGTTTACCGGCTTTTAAAATCAGAACGTTTTCGTCGTATTTTATTTCTTGTTGACCGCTCTGCACTAGGCATACAAGCAACCGATGACTTTTCAGAAGTACGTATGGAAAACCTGCAAACATTTGCTGATACGTTCGACATTATGGGCATGCAAATTAATAAACCTGCAGGTAAAAAGCCAGAAGATGAAACTAAAGTTCACGTTGCTACCGTACAAGGTTTAGTAAAGCGTATTCTGTATCCGAACGATAACGAGAATAAGCCGGGCGTTGGGCAGTACGACTGTATTGTTGTGGATGAATGCCATAGAGGATACCTACTCGACAGAGAATTAAGCGATACTGAAATAGAATTTCGAGACCAAAAAGATTATCAATCTAAATACCGTGCTGTTATCGAATATTTTGATGCCTTTAAAATAGGCTTAACCGCAACGCCGGCATTACATACTACCGATATTTTTGGTGAGCCAGTTTACACCTATAGTTATACCGATGCCGTCATAGATGGATACCTAACAGATCATTTACCGCCTATTCGTATTCATACCAAATTAGCTGAGCAGGGCATTCATTACGAAGTAAATGAAGAAGTTAAAGTTTACGATGTCGAAAACAGTAATATTGAAACCTTTAATACACCAGACGAACTAGACTTTGACGTTGCCCAATTTAACCGTAAAGTTATCTCGCCTAGCTTTACGGAAGAAGTCACAAAATGGTTAATCGAAAGTGATTCTATTAACCCTTATTCTGAAGCTAAAACCTTAGTGTTTTGTGTTACTGATAAACATGCGGATCAAGTTGTAGAAGCCTTTAAAAAAGCCTGTGAAATATATCATTGTGAAATTGACGACGACGCCATTCAAAAAATTACCGGTGCTAGCGATAAACCATTAGAAAAAATTAAGCGATATAAAAATGACCGTTTACCCAATATTGCCGTCACGGTTGACTTGCTTACTACGGGTATAGATGTGCCGGCGATATGTAATCTGGTTTTTTTACGTCGAGTTAATAGCCGTATTTTATTTGAACAAATGTTAGGCCGTGCTACACGTCGTTGTGATGAAATAGGTAAAGAAACCTTCCGTATTTACGACGCCGTTGATATCTACAAACAACTTGAGCAAGTCAACAGCATGAAGCCTGTTGTTACAAAAGTTGATATTACCTTTTCTGCGCTTGAGCAAGAAATTGCTCAGTCGTCATCACCTGAATTACAACAGCTAGCTAAGAATCAATTTTTAGCTAAATTACAAAGTAAAAAGCGCTATTTAAGCGATTTGCAAGCCAGTAACTTCGAACGAATTGTCGGTAAGCCGCCGCAAGAGTTTGCCCAAGAGTTAAAGGCAATGAAACTTGAAGAAGTTGCACAGTGGTTTACTAATCACCCTGGACTTGGCGAATTACTTGATATGAAAGTAACAGGGGGCTCAGGTACAACCCCTATCGTATTATCAGATCATGAAGACGAAGTAACAGGCATTAGCCATGGTTATGGCGATAATCAAAAGCCAGAAGATTACCTTAAATCTTTCAGTGATTTTGTAAATGCCAACAGTAACCGGTTAGTGGGTATTCAAACAGTTATTCAACGCCCTTGGGAATTAACCCGACAAAGCCTTAAAGAATTAGCGTTTGAGTTAGAAAAAAACAAATTCAGAGAACAAGCGCTTTGCACGGCGTGGAACGAAGTTAAAAACGAAGAAATTGCTGCACGAATCATTGGTTTTATCAGACAAGCGGCTATTGGCGAAGCGTTAATACCTTTTGAAACGAGAGTAGACCAAGCACTGAAAAAAATACTTGCCAGCCAAGAATGGAAAACACCGCAAAAACAGTGGCTTCAAGCTATTGCTAAACAAATGAAAGCAACCACTATAGTTGATGATGTAGCACTTGATAATGGTGTATTCAAACAACAATTAGGTGGTATTAAACGGGCAAATAAACTGTTCGATAAACCTATTACTGAAGTGTTGTTAGATTTTAATCGTCAATTGTGGGCCTAATTTACTCAGCTTTTGACTGTTGTGCTGAAAATAATCAAAAACTACATGCACAATATAGTGTTAATACATGTTTATGTTGTTGCTACATGCACACCATAATGCGAAAATGTGTGCATATAAACACAACGTGCACACATAATTGAGTTTTACGCATGTCTGATTTAAAGCCAAGGTTTAAGGAAAGTCGTTGAACTGTAATTACAATTTTATCCCTTTAGAGCAATTAGGCGATATAGAAAGCAAAGCTGTTTTAAAGGCAACAGCTAAAGCGCATCAAGCATTAGGCGAATTAAAAGGCTTAGCGGTAACTATGCCTAATCAATACCTATTATTGGCTACGCTGTCGTTGCAAGAAGCAAAAGAAAGCTCTGAAATTGAAAATATAATCACCACTCAAGACGATTTATATCGCAGCAATTATCAGTCGCAGCAGTTTTTATCAACCGCCGCTAAAGAAGTGCATAACTATGCCAAAGCCTTAGAGACGGGTTTTAATACTATTAACAAAACAGGCTTACTCACCAACAACACCATTATTGAAATTCAGCAAATTATCGAGAATAACAATGCGGGCTTTAGAACCCAAGGCGGTACACAGCTTATAAACCAGAAAAATGCACAAGTGGTCTATACCCCGCCGCAAACGGGACAGCATATTGTTGATTTAATGCGTGACCTAGAAAACTTTATTAATAACGATGAACTTAGTGATTATGACGATCTAGTGAAAATGGCGCTTATTCATCACCAGTTTGAAAGCATTCATCCGTTTTACGATGGCAATGGCCGTACCGGGCGTATTTTAAATATTCTGTTCTTAAGTAAACAAAACTTACTGGGGGCACCTATTTTGTATCTGTCGCGCTACCTTAATAAAAATAAAGCGCAGTACTATCAATTATTACAAGCGGTTCGAGACAACAATACAGGTGAAAATACAGAAAATAAGGATTGGGAAGCTTGGTTATTATTTATGTTAAAGGCTCTACAAGTAACCAGCCAAGACACCTTAAAAACCATCAAAGGTTTAATTGCCTTAATGCGAAGCACTAAACAAACCATAAAAGCTGAACTGCCAAAAATTTATAGTCACGAGTTAATTAATAATCTATTTGCGCATCCTTACACCAAAGTAGAATTTATTACTCAAGACCTAAATATACACCGCAATACCGCCAGTAAATATTTAAACCAATTAGTTGATATTGGTGTGTTAACTAAGCATAAACTAGGTAAAGACAACTACTACTTAAACCACGAATTGTATGCGCTTTTATCCGAGTAATAGTGATTAATGGCTATTGATAGAGATGAAGCACTAATACTAGAAACACTAACGATAAATTATTTTCCTAAAACACTCTAAATAAAGAGTAGAGAACACACATTATGAGCACGCAAGACCTAGTCGCAAAACTTTGGAACCTATGTAACTTATTACGAGATGACGGCGTCACTTATCACGAATACATTAACGAACTGACTTACCTGATTTTCTTAAAAATGGTGCAAGAAACAGATACGGAAACTGACGGTCAATCAGGTGAAGTGCGTATACCTGAAGGTTACCGCTGGAAAGACTTAGAAAGCTACGACGCTGCATCACGCTTAGAAGAATACAAAAAGCTACTTATACATTTAGGCACCCATGGTTCACAAATTACCAAGGCAATTTACGCCAATGCCAGCACGGTTATTCGTAAACCTGCAACGTTAAGTAAATTAGTTACCGAAGTTGATAAACTTGATTGGTACAGTGCTAAGGCCGAAGGTTTAGGCGACATGTACGAAGGCTTGCTAGAAATTAACGCCAGCGAGAAAAAATCAGGCGCAGGCCAATACTTCACCCCTCGTACCTTAATTAACGTAATGGTTGAGTTAATGAACCCAAGCCTAGCCGATGTAATAGTTGACCCTACTGCGGGGACAGGCGGCTTCTTAATTAGCGCCCATCATCATATAAAACAAAACAACGACATCATGTCGTTAAACGAAAAGGCTTACGACAAATACCAACACGGTACCTTTTTTGGTATGGAATTAGTACCAGACACGCGCCGACTAGCCATGATGAACCTAATGCTGCACGACATTGCCGTTGATGATGAAAATGCCGGTATTCTATTTGGTGATACCTTATCAAACGAAGGCAAAGCACTGCCTCAAGCTGATTTGATATTAGCAAACCCGCCGTTTGGTACTAAAATGGGCGGCGGTATTCCAACCCGTGACGATTTAGTACATTACACCAGTAATAAACAACTCGCCTTTTTACATCTTATCTATCATAAAATGCTTAAACCTGGTGGTCGTGCAGCGGTAGTGTTGCCCGATAACGTTTTGTTCGAAAGCGGTATAGGAAAAACCATACGTAACGACTTAATGGAAAAATGTAACCTGCATACCATTTTACGTTTACCTACCGGTATTTTTTATGCAGCTGGCGTTAAAACTAACGTGTTGTTTTTCTCTAAGCCAAAAGACATCAGAAAGGACAAAGCGCAGACTAAAAATGTGTGGGTTTACGATTTACGTTCAAACATGCCAATGTTTGGTAAACGCACCGTACTAGGACACGATCACTTTAAAGAATTCTTCGATGCTGTAGGTAGCAATTTAACGAATGTTGACGAAAAAGCTAGAGCGAAATTTATAACAGAGCATAACTCTTCACCTCAAGGTAAAGGCAGCGAAATCGGTAATGTTGATACCTGTAGATTACGTTGTTTCACTCGAGAAGAAATAGCTAAAAAAGATGACTCCCTTGACCTAGCTTGGATCCGAGACGACAGCACTGAAGACGCCAGCACTTTGCCAGAGCCAGATGTATTGATAAACGAAGCCATAGAAGAAATGGCCGGGGCAATGTTGGAGCTTAAGTCTATTCTTGATGAGTTAGGTGCAGCAGAAGCAACCGATGAGGTGATTTTGTGAAGGATTTACCTAAAGGCTGGGTAAACGCAAAAATAAAAGATGTTTCTATAAAATGTGTTCAAAACAAACCCAATGATGAAGATAAATTAGTCTACGTTGATATTGGTAGTATCAATAGAAAACTAAAGGTAATTGAAAATCCACAACATTTAAAAGGTATTGATGCACCAAGTCGAGCCCGAAAAAGAATAAACACAAATGACGTATTAGTTTCGTTAACTAGACCAAATTTAAATGCTATAGCTCATGTACCTAAAGACTTTGATGAACAATATGCCTCAACAGGTTTCGAAGTAATTAAATCAGTAGGTGTTGATAGTCGTTATTTATTTGCCTTAGTAAAAACACAGAATTTTATTAATGCCATCTCAGGTGTTGTTCAAGGCGCTTTATATCCAGCAGCTAAATCGTCTGATGTTCAAAATTATGTGTTTCCACTAGCTCCACTAAACGAACAAATCCGTATCGCCGATAAACTCGATTCAATATTAGCAAAAGTCGATGCTGCCCAAGCACGCCTCGACAAAATCCCCAACATCCTAAAACGCTTCCGCCAATCCGTCCTCGCCGCGGCTACTTCAGGTGAATTAACCAAAGAATGGCGTGAAAACAAAGATACTCATAAAATCACTGAAAAATATTATGCACCCAAAGAATGGGATTTATTCGTTTTTGAAAAATTAACAGATGTAGTAACGAGTGGATCAAGAGGCTGGGCTAAATATTATTCAGATCAAGGTTCTACTTTTATCCGGGCACAGAATATTAACTCGGACTATTTAAATTTATCTGATATTGCTTTTGTATCTTTACCTGAAAAAGCCGAAGGGCGAAGAACTAAGGTTGAGAACCATAATTTATTGATTACGATTACTGGTGCAAATGTAACTAAAGCCGCAAGAGTAAAGGATGATATTTTAGACGCTTATGTTAGCCAACATGTAGCTTTAGTTAAGCTCAAAAAAAATGAGTTTTCGCCGTTTATTGAGTTGTTTATTAAGGCCGAGAACTCAGGTAGAGGTCAACTGTTGGAGCTTGCATATGGTGCAGGTAAACCAGGATTAAACTTGCAAAACATAAAAGGTTTAAAAATAGCTCTACCTTCGATAGAAGAACAAAAAGAAATAGCTTTTAAAGTTGAGAGGTTACTATCAAAAGCCGATGCTATTGAAAAAAAATATCATCGTGCAAAAGCTAAAATTAATCGTTTAACCCAATCTATTTTAGCTAAAGCCTTTCGTGGTGAACTTGTCTCACAGGATCAAAATGACGAGCCTGCCAGCGAGTTACTTGCTCGAATTAAGGAAGAAACAGAGTTACTTAAACCAAGGAAGAAAGTTAAAAAATGAAGCTGCGTAGCATAAAAATAGTTGGGGCATATAAATCAATAGTTGGTACAGAAGAAAAGCCGTTTACTTACGTTTTTGAATCGGGAGTTCAGGATTTATCTCCATTGTGTTTGGTAGGGCCTAATGGTTCAGGGAAGTCAAATTTTATAGAGTTGATAGCCGATATATTTTGTTACGTGGAACGTTCTTTAAGCAAGCAATATAAATTCAATAAAAAGCTAAATTATACTTTTGAAATTAGTTACTGGCTAACAAGAAACAATAAAACATTCGAAGTTCGTCTAAGCTCTGGTGAAGATGGTCCTATTATTGAAATGAATACACCAAGAGGATTTGAACGCGTTACAACTCATGGTGAATATGATTTTGAGCCTTTGGATGCTGAGTATTTATATTACTTACCTGATAATGTGTTTGCATATTCATCTGGACAGAATCAAGGTTTAAGTACTGTATTTTCAAAACTTCAATTTAGTTACTTTGATACTTTAAAAAAACAATCTCTATACCATAACCGTCATTATGCACGTATAGGTGAAAAATCAATTAATGAGAAAAGTAATCAGGTTCAAATTGAAGAGTTTATGAGCCAAACTTTTGAGGAAAATCCTTTTTTATATAGAAAGCCAGAGGTTTACGAATTTGAAGTACCCTTAGTTGAAATAACACCTAAAACTCCTAGTTGCCTTTATTCAGATAATTATTTAAATCAATTGATTTTTATATCGTTAGTCACTCAACAAAATAGTGCATTTAATAACTTCTTAAAAGAGAATATTAAAATAGAATCAGTTATTTCATTTGAGTTAGATTTACGACTTAAAGAATTCCGTGAGCTGGGGGAAGTGAAATTTGAAGTGGAGCGCCTTATAAGACTTTCTTCAAATGATAGTAAATTTAATAAGGAAACGCTAAATGGGTTACTTGAGTTTAAATGTAATAGTCACTTTTTTTCAAAAATAGAATCTGAATATACTGAAAATTCGGACTTCTTTAATAAATTGATTATGCTCACCTTGATGGCAGCTAAAAGGTGGAGCACCGATGAAAAGAAGGTTTTAAAACAGAGTATGTTTGAACGAAATGTTGCACATGTGTCTGGTGGTTATTCACCGCTTCGTGTCATTAATACCAAAGTAAAATTAGGCACTTCAGAAGGCTCTACTCTTTATGATCGTTTGAGTGACGGTGAACATCAACTGATTCAGATTATTGCAGCATTAATTTTATTTGAAGACAAACAAACTCTTTTTATTCTGGATGAACCTGAAAGTCACTTTAATCCCGAGTGGAGAATAGAGTTTGTTAGCTTGATTGATAAATATGTAAACACTGAAAATATAGATTTAATGATATCAACCCACTCTCCCTTCATATTATCAGCTTGTGAAAAAGATAGAGTACTATCTTTTAAAAGGAATGATGACAGTAATGTATGCATTCGTAATGTTGATGTTCAAACCTACGGGGCATCATTTGATAGTTTATTAACATCGGTGTTTGATCTCGACGTATTAATATCTAATAAGCCCCTCAATGAAATAAAAGAAAAGCTATTGGCCTTTGATGAGGGGAATGTAAGTGCGGAAGAAACATTGAGAAAAATAAAGGCTTATGGGCAGTCATTCGAATTAAATTATAGACGAAATCAGCTGGAAATGGATGCTGATCATCAAGGAGTTGAATAATGCTCTGGCCTATCAGCAAAGTAAATGGTTCTAGCTTAAATTGGTTAGATGAAGTGCATAAAGAGTTTTATGTCCAAATGTTCGCGGGTAATTGCTTTACTAATTGCTTTTCTAATGAATTCATAGATGTCTTGATAGATAGTATAAATACAGATGTATATTTTACAGCTGTTTATGATCTTTACAAAAAATTATCTATAGAAGAACAAATAAGGTACAGATCTATATTTGAGCAACAAATAAATTTTATAGCTCTTTTTAATGATATGACTAGAAGCATTATTCAAGCTAACACACCAAATTTAAAAAAAATCCTGGTAGCTAGTAGAAAGCTAGGTGGTTACCTTTATTCAACAACGCTTGACTTACAATGTTTTAAAGCTGCTATGACAAAAAAATTTGGTGCTCGATTAAGGCTAAGTAACATGAATGAACACTTTCAAAGCTTTAAAGCCATAAATGGAAATGTATGTTGTTTTTGTGGTTTAGAGAACATGATTGCAGAAACACTTGTTGAAGCTGAACCTGGGAGTCCTGTAGAGGAAAAGCCTCAGCACAGAGCATCGTATGACCATTTTTTACCTAAAAAAGATTACCCTTTTTTAGCCGTTAATTTCGATAATTTAATACCTTGTTGTAGCACATGTAATGAGAAGTTTAAAAAAGCAAAAGATCCCTTGATAGAGAATGAAATTAGACAATTAGCTTTTAAACCTTTCTCAAATGAAGTGGTTAATTTGGAAGTTAATTATGAAAATGTTGATGGTGACTTTAAAAAAATCAGGGTTAGTATCCCAAATACGAATTGTGATATTGAATATAAATCTCAATCATGGAACCGAATTTTTGAAACTATAGACAGAGCCAATCATACACTCGAACATAACTTTAAAGAAGAGTGGATCTCTTACTTACTTTCTTCACATAATAATTTACACGGAGCTAAAGCCAAACTCAAAGAAGTAGGTGTAAGTCTTTCGGGTAGAGTAAAACAGAGTCGGGAAGCTTACTTTAAATCCCTTTGTTATTTATATTTATCAAATATGGATGATAAAACAATGACACCACTTCTTAGAGCTGTTTCAGATAGTTTCGCCCAAAGAATTGGTAAGATCTAACGAGTATAATATGGATTTTATTAATATTTTAAAATGGATTTTAGGTATTTGTGTAGCAGCGATCACAATATACAAATTTTTCAGGAAAGCCCCGTCAGAAATAGAAACTGAAATTAAATCTGAAACTATCGCTACTCGCTTAGTAGCCTTATTCGAGTCCCATGGTGTTCACCGTAATCAAATCCCTGAATTCTTTGGCCATGGTTTAGATATTCCTTCTTGTGCTAGTGATGATAAGTTATTAGAAAAAATAACACCTGAAATAATTAGTCAAGCTGCTGCATTATTTGGTGTTAACAAAGACTGGCTCGAGGGCAGTTCTAAAGAGATTTATTCCATACCTGATTTTTATAAACACCCAGAAGAATTTGAAAGTTACCTAGTTGAATTGTTAGAAAGCGCTAAGGCCGATAAGTTTTCTGCTTATTCGCTCATCTCTGAGAAAAAAGTAATGAATGCATATAATGATTCATTAATTGTAATAGCAGAACCTATTGGTGAAATAAACCAACGAGAAATATACAGGTACCATTTGTTAGGCAGCTGGGGCATTCATTATTGGAAGTCTCGTGCATATTTTACCGCATGTTGCGCATTGTTATACAAACATGATTTATTAGTGACAGGTCAAATAGTTAAACGTAATTGGGTTAGTGAAATTTATGAGGGCCAAACATTTCTGGAATATGATTACACCGAACGCTATGGCGGTGTTAATTTTCCGACAGTAGGCTCATTCATCGTTTCAGACTTCGTTGAAATGCCGGATAACTATTTAAAAGGCATGGATACAGAGCAAGGAAGAGCAATACCTTTAGCATTATCTATGTGGCTGTCACTGAGTGAAAATGGCTATATGCGTTGTTTCCCCAAAGATGAAGGCTTTCATGCTGGCGTTGAAAAAGACTTTAAGAAAAAATTGGAAGAAAAAGCATAAAGGTATTTATATATTGGAAGGCGCTTTCATATTCGAAAAATATGTGGCTATTCAATACTGGTTTATTCGATTAAGGATTAATGGAAGTAATGGCTATATTTTGTGGTGATAGAAGTTCCAAAGCAGCTATAACTGCGGTAAGTGATTTCAAAAAAGAATGCCTTATCGATGGTGGTTCACTTTTCACCAGCGAGTCAGTTTGGACACCTGATTGTGTGGAAGAGTTAGTTGTTTATTTTGTTGAAAACTTAGATGAAGGTGAAGGCGATTTTTTTAGTAAGTTAAAAGTTCAATTAGCTGAGGCTAGCCCACAAGCTAAAATACTTGCCAGTGAAATGATGTGGTTTATGTTGTTATGTCCAAGCAATATCGGCGCAGAAACTTCAAGAAAAAATATTCAACAAGTTTTTGAGTTTTCGGGTCAAAAATTTTCAGAGATAAGTACAGATATATACGATAAATACCTTAATAGTGATGTGCTTTCTGGTATCGGTAGTGCAGGCACTGCATATAATACTGGGCGCTGGCGTGAACTTTGTTACTTCATTAATATCACTAAAAAACTATTATTATTACCTCAAAAAGAGCGTATTACTCTATTAGACGATTACCAAAAATTTTCATTATGGTTAGAGCAGGTGCCCGAAAATGAACAACGTCAATTAAGGCATATGTTGTTGTATCTGTTTTATCCAGAATTTCATGAGCGTATTTTTGGCAACACGGATAGGAAAGCAATATTGATTCAATGTACTGATATTACTAGTGCTCAGTTCAATAAAATGAAAACAAGAGAGGCCGATCAGCGCTTATATAAGCTTCGTCAGAAATTTGAAAAAGAATTTGAGACTAAAGAACTCGATTATTATGATGTAGCACCGTTGAGGCGTTTATGGAAAGGGGATCTCAATAAACCTCTTATAACAGAGCCTAAAGGAGATTACACCGTAATGACAAAGACAAGAGAACTATCAGCACCAAACTTAAATCAGATTCTTTATGGCCCTCCTGGAACAGGTAAAACTTACTCTACCATTATCAAAGCACTTGAAATAATAGCCCCGCAATTTTTAGTAGAAAATCATACCAACCGTACTGCACTAAAAGCACACTTTGATAGTCTATTAAAAGCTAACCGAATCAGCTTTGTTACTTTCCATCAAAGTTTCAGTTATGAAGATTTTGTTGAAGGAATTAAGGCTTCTACAGGTGAAAGCAATCAAGTCAGTTATGACGTTGAAGATGGTATATTTAAAGCTATTTGTGATCGCGCTTCGTCAAGCGTTGGTGGTGTTGTGGCTGCTGATTCATTCGATAAAGCGGTTAAGCAGTTACAAGAAAAATGTGAAGAAGCTGATAAGCGTATAGAGATGAAAACCGTACGTGGTAGAGCATTTGAAATTGAGTTTTCTGGTGGAGCAACATTCAAAGTTTTTCCACGCTCAACTGAAAGCACAGATCCTAAGTATGTAGCGTCAATTGCCAATGTAAGAAAGTTATATTTATCTGGCTCTAAAGACGGTATTTATAATTCTTCATATGTTGAAGGATTTTTACTGTATTTGAAACAACATTTAGGCGTAAAAGATCCTGAAAGCAATACTGTAAAAAGTAGCGCTAAAGAGCAACCATTTGTTTTAATTATTGATGAAATTAATCGCGGTAATATTGCTAACATTTTTGGTGAATTAATAACATTGATAGAACCAAGCAAGCGTGCCGGCGGTGAAGAAACAATAACTGTAAAACTGCCCTATTCAAAAACTCCATTCTCAGTACCTTCAAACCTATTCTTAATAGGAACTATGAATACTGCAGATAAGTCGTTAGCACAAGTTGATATAGCATTAAGACGTCGGTTTGAGTTTATTGAAATGATGACAGATTATGATGTGTTGGAAGATATTCCAGACATTGATGGTATTAATATCAGGAGACTAGTTGAAGCGATAAACAAGCGCATAGAGTTACTTTACGATAGGGAGCATACAATCGGTCATAGCTTCTTTTTACCATTAAAAGATCAACCGGAAATTAAAAAGTTAGCTAGTATTTTTGAGTTACAAATATTACCGCTACTTGAAGAGTACTTTTTTGAAGATTGGGAGCGGGTTGGGCAAGTTTTAGGTGACCACTTGAAATCAGATAATAATCTACGCTTTATTATCGAAAAATTTGAGTCGTCTGAAATAAGTAAATTAATGGGCGATGAGTGGGAGTTACCTGGCATTCAACCTTACATTCGTAATGAGGCTGCTTTAACGGATCCTTTAGCTTATATTGGTATTTATGAGCCAATTAACTAAAGAAATAACCATACGGGAGTATGGACTATTAGTTAAAGGCGGTAATAATTGCGATATTAGTTGTAGTTCAATATCGGCAAGTGCTTTTGAGTGGCTATTAGTGAATGGGCAAAGTGTCGGTGAAAGTAACCGAGAGCTTGTTAGAGTTAAGCGCCAAGGGAAAAGCATTGCTTTACAAGTGGTTAACTTTGTTGGTGTGCTCGATACTCCCTGTGGTAGCCGTATTGAAATACTACCTAAAGTAGCAGCTAATGATGAAAACCCAGAGTTAGCGAGAAAAACTTTATTAAAGATGTTGTCAGTAGTTGAAAAGTTAAAGTTAGAGCAGTTTCACCAGTCGAGTTTACAAACACTGAAGCAGCCATTGTTTGAGGTGCTGATAACCCAATTTTTACAAGCAACATCGAAGCTGATTAAAAGAGGGCTTCGAAGCCAATATAAGCGTATCGAAAAAGAAACTTCGTTTTTGAAAGGGCAGCTGCTTACAGCAAAACAGATCAGGCAGCGTCCTGGTCGCCAGCACTACTTTCAAGTATCACATGATGTTTTTACTGCTGATAGGGCGGAAAATAGATTATTACACTCTGCAATAGCGCAAGTATTTAAGTGGACGAAAAGTACAAATAATCAAAGGTTAGCTAGAGAGTTATTATTTGTATTTCATGATATTGAGAAATCTACTGATTATAAAAGTGATTTTAGAAAGTGGTCGAAAGATCGAACGCTTGCGCACTACAGAGATATAAAACCTTGGTGTGAATTGATACTTAGCCAACAGTCACCGATAACGATGAGTGGCGTAAATAATGGAGTATCGTTTCTTTTTCCAATGGAAGTGTTATTTGAGCGTTATGTGGCTGCAAAATTAAAACGCCAGATAAATAAGCCGCTTCGATTAACAGAACAAACCCAGAATAAAGCATTAACAAAGCATAAGGAGCAAAACTGGTTCAAGCTGCGCCCTGATATTGTTGTTTATAACGATAAGACTATTGTTAGCGTAATGGATACTAAGTGGAAGCTGCTTAATCAAAACCTAAATACGGGAAAGGATAAGTATCATCTTGCTCAATCAGATATGTATCAACTGTTTGCTTATGGTGAAAAGTATATGAACGGGGAAGGCGAGTTGTATCTTATTTATCCCAAGCATGAAAAGTTTGAAACACCACTTGAACACTTTTCTTTTAAACCAGGATTACAACTTAATGTAGTGCCTTATGACTTGGTTAATGATGAGTGTGATATACAACTTGTGATAGATAAGGTTAACTAAATGGAATCTTTGTTAGCAAAGTCTAATTTATTGATAAACGAAATTAACCCAATAATTCACCTTGGCCCACGTCAGAACATTAATCGATGGTTTGGAAGTTGGATTATGTGCGATGTGGCCGTTGAGCATGCTCACTCACTGCAAAGTTTAATGGATGTAGGAAATTATACATCAGCTATGGCAATTCTGAGGCTTCAGTTCGATGCGCTAACAAGATCAGTGTGGCTTCTTTGGGGAGCAACTGATAATAAAGTTGAGCGAATTATGCAGAAATTGTCGGCAGATACCGCGAACGCTGACAATGGTTTGCCCTCTCATGTTGAGATGATTAAACAAATTGATGGGAAAGCTCCTGCAGAAGCGACACGTATGCTTAGTGAATTTAGACATTTGACGTGGAAAGCTTCAAGCTCCTTCGTTCATGGTGGTATTCACGCAATGCAACGGCATAAAGATGGTTATCCATTAGAACTACTTAAACAAATCATGATCAGCTCAAATGGTTTAGTGATGTTGTCAGCAGTTCACTTTGCATCAATGACAGATAATGTTTATGTACTTAATGATATAGCTCGTATTAGAGATTCGTACAGAGATATCTTACCGAAGCTAAATTTGTAGTAATCTAATTGCAGTAGGTGGGCAGAAAGGTGGGCTGCCTTATAATTATGATGTGTTTGTTGCTCCAATTCACTGTTTTTTAACTATAAATCATTATTGCTCTATATTCAGATCCAGAACATAGAATAGTTTTTTAGTTTATTTTAATCACTGAAAGCCATAGTTAACACTTAAGTTGAGCTATGGCTTTTTTTATGCCGTATCCGTTATATTCAGATAGAAAAACCTTAGGTTGCTTGGTATAACTTATTCTCAGTTTACGTTAACTCGTTATTTTCAATTAGGATGCCTTCATATGATCACATTATCCCCAGAGCAATGCCGTGTTATTGGCGTAATGCTAGAGAAAGAAACCACCACACCTGAGCAATATCCTCTTTCAGTCAATGCCATTACCTCCGGCTGTAATCAAAAAAGTAACCGCGAACCGGTAATGTCGCTGAGCGAAAATGATTGGCAAAATACGGTAGATGAACTGGTACAAATGAATCAGTTAATGATTGACCAAAAAGCATCAAGCCGTGTAAATAAGTATTTTCATCGCTTTTGTAATACAGAATTTGGCAACTTACAGTTTTCAGCACAACAACGGGCAATTATTTGC
>TARA_R110002060_G_scaffold11985_2_pt1 | contig 21934 bp, 29 predicted proteins | sample TARA_R110002060 | Tara Oceans TARA_R110002060 (sample SAMEA4397091) | marine metagenome | biome: Polar Biome; feature: [MES] marine water layer (ENVO:01000295) within the mesopelagic zone...; material: water (ENVO:00002006), including particulate matter (ENVO:01000060) such as...... | reverse complement strand
GTTCCAATCCCAACTGCTCCTGTTGAAGTAATACGCATTTTTTCGGTCATTCCTGTAGTTGCGGTTCTAGTTGAAAATGCTAAATAAGATTTTCTAAGTGCAGCTGTTGTATAATCTCCTTCTTTTCCAGTTATTATATAACTACCATCATAACCACCGAATCTCCCTTGTATTTGTGTTTTCTCATCGGTACTACTTGCGGTATTTGTAAAACTATTTTCTAATATTATTTCTGCAACCCCACCATCAGCATTTTTAGCAACGTGTAAAGTAGATGAAGGCGAAGTCGTCCCAATTCCGACATTTCCTGCAAAAGTTGCAGATGAATCATTATTTTCTAAATATAATATATTATTACCATCGCCGTCTATAAATTTAAAACCACCTCTACCTGCTGTTCCACCTGTAGCTGCATTAGTTTTAAAATCAATTCTACCATAACCACCACCAGCATCACCAGTATTTTCTACTCTTTCTAAAGTTGTTACAATGTCAGCTGTAGTTATTTTAAAATTATCATAAGGTGTACCACCAGCTAATCTATTTACATTTATAGTTCCACTTGTTGTAACATCACCTGCAAAAGTTGCGTTTCCTCCATTACCACCTGCACTATTATTTATGCTTAAATAAGAAGTTGCACCTTCCCTTATTTGAAATGCATAACTTGTTCCTGAATTTCCTCCTACTAAATTCCATTGATAATTTGTACCTAATGCTGATGAATTTGGATTTAATGTTATAACTGATTCAGTATTACCTGTTTTTTCTAATTTTACATCTCCTGCAAAAGTTGAGCTTGTACCACTTACCTCAATACCTGTACTTGTAGTTTCAAACTTTTTAATTCCATTGTGATATAAATTAGTTTGACCATCAGTAGCACCATATAAAATATATTCTCCACTTGAACTTAACAAAGCTAAATCTCCAGTTGAAGCTGAAATATCTCCTGCTAAAGTTATATCTCCTGCAAAAGTTGCGTTTCCTGAACTGTCTATTGTTAGTCTTGCTCCACTTGCTGAGCCATCAGAAGTTGAACCTACAAATTCTAAACTCCCTGCTGTTGAAGAATCTGCACCATAAAATCTAATTTGACTTTTAGTTGTGCTTTCTTGTGAAATTTTAATAGAACTTGTTGTGTGACTTACATTTTGACCAGTAGCAACAAATATTTTATCTGTTTGAACAATTCCTGCAAAAGTTGCGTTTTGTGATGAATCAATGCTGAATGCAACTGCACCACTAGTATTTACCTGAAATGAATCATTACCACCAAAACCAAATTTAGTATTTGCATCTCCAACGTGATATATATAATCTGGAATCCATACTGCTGAAGCAAAAGTAGCATTTTGATTTGTATCTAAAGTTAATGCAGGAGTTGAGCCTGCCGTTCTAAATACTAATTCTCCACTTGCATTTGTAGCTGCTATATAATTAGAGCCTGCTCTTGCCATTCCTATAAAAGCTGAACTTGTATCGCCAATAGTTACATCACCATCTAAAAGTGAAGTTCCTGCAACTGATATATTTCCTGAAAAAGTTGCTGATGAACTATCAATAGTTAATCTAGGAGTTTGGTTTAAGAAGTCAACACCACTTGATATTTTAAATGTATCTTGAGTATAAACTATAGCACTTTCATTATCACTTGAATATAAGTTTAAATATTTTTCATTAGTAGTATCTTGTATTCTTAAATATGGATTTGTGCCACCTTCAATATTAATATAATTGTCAGCATTTATAGCTCCTGTAACATTTATTCCATAACTTGTAGTTTCTAGCTTTTTAACCGCATTATGATATAATTCAACAGCACCATTACCTTTTGCTATTATAGCATCTTCACCACCTTGTGCATATATAAACACATCATCAGCCGCCTGTAAAACTAAATCATCAACAGGAGCTACAACGTAACCATCTGTTCCGTTTGAATATATTTGTAAATCTGAACCTGCTCCAAATATTGCTTTACTAGTATCAGTGAATGTTATATCATCTCCTGCACTTACTGCTATATCTGTTCCACCTGTGGTATTACCATTAGCTAATACTTCAGAAAGCTCGTTATTAGAACCTACTTGACCATCTACATAAGTTTTGATTGCTTTAGCAGAAGCTAACGTATCATCTGAAGCAGAAACTGTACTTAAATCAGTATCTAATACACCACTTTTTAAATTATCAACTTCTAAATCACTAATAGTATTATTATCTGCATCTATAGTTTTATTAGTTAATGTTTGTGTGCCTGTTAATGTAGCTACTGTTGAGTCTATTGATATTGCACCAGAAGTTATTGTTATACCTGTGCCTTCACTAAAACTAGCTCTAGCTCTTGCTGTTGTAAAATATAAATTTGTGCTACCCTCGCTTAAGTCATCAGTATTTTTTGCTGCAAATGCTGTATTAAATCTAGCCGTAGTATAATATAAATTAGTTCCCTCTGCTAAATCACTTGTCGTGTGATTAGATAAAGAACTAACTGTTCCAGTCACATTACCCTGTAAATTTCTATGTATAGTTGTAGGTAAACTAAGATTAATAGTTTGATTTGATCCAGTAGTGTTAATCTGATTAGTTGTTCCTAAAACAATAAGACTTTGTGAATCTAAATCTACTTGACCTGTTCCTGAGTCTGTTAAAAAATCTAAATCTTGAGCAGTAATACTTGAATCAACAAAACTTTTGACTGCTGCTGAAGTTGGAATAGTTGTATCGTTATTGTTACTTGCTATTCCGTCTGCTGCATCAACAAACTTTGTAATTGTAATACTTTCACCAGTATCTGTTAAAGAACCCCATGATAAATTACCAGAAATAGTTGCAGTTGTATTTATTGTTATATTCCCAGTTATTAAAGCATTTCCTGAAACGTGGAAAGCCTCTGTTGGAGTTATGCCAACACCTATTTGAGTAGTTGATATATATAGAGGAGTAGAATTACCTAAACCATCTGTAATTTGTTTTGCTGTAGAACCTATATGGTCATTGTCACTTGTTTTAAGTATTGCATCATAAGTAGCTGAAATTAATTGTCCTGTAAATGTTGCCAATTTGTTTTATTTTTTAATGATTCTACTTTTTTTTTTAAATATTTTTTAAGCAATACTTCATTTTTTTCTTGCTCATTAGTTTTGTCTAACTTAACTGCCATCCACCAAAATTTGCTTGATCATCTGGATATATATCAGGATAACTATTAGAATAGTATTCAGGAAAATGTGCTGCTGCCTGATCCTGTAAATAATCAATTAGTCTGTTTGAAAAATATTGAGCTGTTGTTCTTTCTTTTTCTATTAAAAAGTCTACTTCATTTTTATCTGCATTTACAGCATTTTCAGAAGTATGTTTATATATACCATTATTAGAAATACTGTATGCAGCAAAAGGCAGGTATTCTACCATAGCCCAATGACATAAACTAGGTTTTACATAATCTGTAACTAAAGTCAAATAATGACCTGTTAAATTATTATTAGCAATTTTAGTTTCTAACTGTTTATACAATTCAGTTCCTAAAAATCTTTGGATTTGTATTTCTTGAGCTATAAAAATATACTGTATAAATTTATCTGTATCAATGTTTCCATTTGTTGAAGTAAATCTTACTAAATCGTCTCTGTTTATAAATAATACTTGTGCCATAGTTTAAATTTTATTTTGGATATGCTCCTCTATTAGGCATATTTTCAGGAGCAGTTGCAGCCTGTTTTGAACCTCTTGGATTTCTGTTATATGTTTTTGGAATGCTTCTAGTCTTTTTATAGTTAGATAAATTTTCAGAAGCTTCAGTATTGCTTTCTAATCTGTATAAAACTTTTTTCCATTTATGTCTACAGTAGATGCCTCCTTTAAATTTAAATAAATCAAAAGGTTTTCCGTTATGTCCTAATTCTCTATTAACTCCTTCTCTTGAAGCTCTATCAATATCTTCTAAAGTCCATACAATACCTGCATTAGCCATATTCATCATGTTTCTGCAAAAATCTCTTTGTGTTTTACTTGGTTTTTTTGAACCTACGGCATAGGTATAACGTATTTTATATAAACCATTTTTAGAATCTAAATCACTATAAGAGCTTCCTTTCTTTTTTGATTTAATTTCATCTGCTAATCCAAGAAGTCCTTTAATTTTAGAAAGTGTACTTTTTTTCTCATTGATTAAATAGTTAGCCCAGTCCTCATTGTCAGTATCATCATCTGCATCAATTTCATCAACATAAATATAATCTTCACTTAATTTATGACCAGTTTCAGCTAACGATCCTAAAACGTTTTTAGTTTCATCTTCTGACAAATGATCTTTTGATAATCCTATAATAGTTGGATAGTCATCATGTGATTCGCATGGCATATACCAAATCTTTCCGTCTTCTTCATGCTCGTGATGTCCTTTACATCCTAATTTTTCAGCTTGTTCTTCTGCTTCTTCTTTAGTTTCAAAAACAAGTATTCCGTTAATTTTATGTAAATCAACTTCTACTTTTTCTTCATCAATATCTTCTTGCTTAACTCCAGTTTCTTCTTCAACTTGATCATCTGTTAAATCAGTATCTTCATCCATAAAATCTAATGGTTTAAGAGTTTTAAAGTAAAGATTAAGAGCTATGTCATTTATAGCTAAAATGTCATCTAAAGCATCTATAATAATGTCTTGTGCTGGTCTAATAACTATGTTGTCAAATAAATCAGTTGCTGTTTGTATTTCGTCAGCATTATTTCCAAGTCCTCCACCAGATTCTCTAATTCCTAGTAAAAGAGGAGATGTAATTCTATGACCTACCATTAATTTTTTAACACATTCCTCTGCTAGATATGCATAGTGTTCAGGAGCATTATTTAATGAAATATCTTCAACTGTAGTAGCTGATTCTTGATTTGCATTAAAAGCTACAATTACTTTGTCTCCAATAGAACCAGTAAGTTTACCTAAAATGTCATTTTTTATCTGTATTTGTTTCTCTTTGTCAGGTACTCCGTTGTTAAAATTGACAACTTTTGTTCCTGAAAAACCGTTTTGTGTTTCATTTATTAAATAAGCAGAAATTTCTTCTTCAAGTAATGCATAAGGCATAGATGCAGAATAGCTAGGTAAGCTGTAATAATGAAAACCAACTACATATTTTTTAATAATAAACACCTCATTTTGCTCTCTTGATGTTCCAAATACAGGTATTCTCTTTAATTTATCGTTTCTTCTGTAATCTTTCCAGTCAGAATGATAGTAATAAGCCTCTATTTCACCCTTTTCGTTGCATTTCTCAGCTCTTAAAGTCTGTCTTGGAAAATAGGTAAGCTTGTCTATTTTTCTGTCCTTATTATAAGTTACTTGAAATGCTCCCTCACCTAGAATAACAAAGTCTTGTACTACTCTAAACAAGTCTTTGTTTTTAAGTAGTGATTTCATTTGAGCATACTGTTCTATTTTTTCACTAGAATCAGTAGCATCTATTCCATGACCATAAACAAAATTAGTTACACCATTTAATATTGCATGGTTTGTAGTTGATCCTACATAACGGTCAATTATGTATTGGTAGTAGTTATTATCTTCACCTATAGAAACAAAATCTTCATTTCTTTCTTCAAAAACTTTTGGAGCTGTATAGGCATTAAGCTCTAAAATGTGAATGTTACTTTTATGTTTCATAGAATATAAATTCATTAGTTGATGTAGTTGTAGTGTATTCGCCAGCATTTACACTATAGCTACTAATTGTTTGGTTTGTGCAAAATATTCGCCCTCTAAACACATCAATACTAGATGGTTTTGTAATTCTAAGGGTGTAAAAATTATCTTGTTCTAAATTTGGAAAAGCATCAGTAAATTGATACCAATATTTATCTGAAGTAAACTGATCAGTAAAATTATTAGTATAAACATTTTTGTTTTCACTATCACTTGTAATACTTACAGTATATGTTGTAGTAGTAGTGTATTCTCTTGGAATAACTTTTATTATTTGATTATTATTTGTCTCTTGTAATATTATCATAACTAAACTATAATAAAAAGGGGTAACTCGTTAAAGTACCCCTTTCTAACCTAAACAAAACTTAATGAAAAGAAACCTATCGTTTTTTAGCTATTAGTACCTGGAACTATTGTCTCCGATGCACTTGTCAATCCTACAAATGGATTTGCCAATGTTGCACCAGTTATAAAATTAGCAGGAAGTTTTTCTTGAGCTGAAAGAGTTAATGTATAACCTGAAAGGTCACCCATCGCTGTTCCAGTTGCAACTGTTCCACCAGTTACTTCAGCTCCATGATCCAATCCCATCAAGAAAGCATTACCGTTGTTGTCAACGACAGCCACTTGTGGTCTACCATAAGCTAATAGCTTTATTTGTACATTATCTTCTTTACTTAATTTGGTAAGATTTAAAGTAAGTACTTGCTCAAAGAATGTTGTTCCAGTTTCTCTAGAACTTGTAATAGTTTGTTCTAAACTAGAACCTCCTTTAAGATCGTACTCGTAAGCATTAAACGTACCACTTGCATCAATTATAGAATCTTGAAAATCTGATTCACTACTACTATCTCCTAATGTTACGTTTCCTAATCCACCAAAGTCAACAAAGAAAACCTTTTGAATCCCTCCAACTACATCTTTACAAGGAACTGCTCTACCTGCACTTAAATTACATGCCATATTTATTTATTTTAAAAGGTTAAACTTTATTTACTTATTATTATGCGTATAATACTACTTCAGAACCAATTCCGTACTGAATACCAGCTTTCCATCTCATAATGAATCTTACGTTTTGTGATCCATCGATGTCTTGCATATCAATAATTCTAATTTCATTTAGGTCTGATAATAAACCAGTTCCAAAAAATAAATTAGAAGATTGAGCAGCTACTGCTGTATTAGCAGGCATACCCGGTGAATGGAATAATTTGATTCCGTCAATTGTTAATGGAACTCCATTATACCAAAGTGTTCCTTTATTATCGATACCTGATCCAGCTCCTACTAAGCCTAAAGCTTGTATATAAAATCTTAAAATATTAGTTCCTATGTAAACATACATATCGTCTTTTTCATAAACAGTTGCATTTATAGCTGCAACTATTTTTTGTAATTCTGCAATTACATTTGCAGCATTGATTCCACCACCTACAGCAGCGACATCAACAACATCAGCATCAGCAGCAAATAAAGTTGTAAATCCGTCAAATTCACCAACATTTCCGTTAACTCCTGACCAGATTACTTGTTCATATTTGTCAGCTATTTTAGCAGCAAATTGAGCCACAATAAATTCTTGAAAAGAAGCAGGAAGATTTTGATTTAATACAGAATATCCCATTTCGGCAGCTTGCCAAGTTTGAGAAAATTCTTTTTTACAAAATTCTGAATTGATTTGGAACTCCTCTAAAGTAAGTACTCTTTCAGTAAGAGTTACAGCACCTGTATCTGTAAAGTCACAGCTTGCATTTTTAATGAAGTTAGCATCAAATGCTCCTTTTTGGATGACAAATTTATAGTCTATGTTTGGCATAATTGTTACACCACCATTGTCTAATGTTTTTCCACTTAGCAAAGCATCTGAGACGTATTTATTTGCCCATTCACCTGCATAAGTCGTTGTAATGTTGACCGTTGTAGCTAGGTCTACTTTGTGATTGCTCATGTTTTAAATTTTAATTATTATTTGTGATTATTGAATTTTTCTAATACTCTGTCTAAAGTACTAGTCGGTCTATTTTTAGCCAATTGTACTCTTTCTTTTTTCTCTACTTTTTCAGGATTGTGTGAAATAGGTTCAGCAGAAACTTCAACTTCATTTAACTCAACTTTAGCTGCTTCTACTTTTTCTTTTACTACTTCTTCTTTAGAATATATTTCTTCTTCTTTAGAATTTCTGTCTTGTTTATCTGATTTTAAATCAGCAATAGCATCTTCAAGATTTTTTATTCTAATTTCCATTCCTTTCCAGTCTGCTACGTCAGCTTCCTCATCCATTTCTTCTTCTTCTTTCATTTCTTCTTTTTCTTCACCTGCTTCTTCTTTTTGAGGAACTTCATCAGAAGCTTCTCTTATTTCATCTATTTTTCCTTCTTCAGAAACTACTAACACAGTACCGTCATTTAATTCATAATTACCTACTGGTAATGCAATTTTTTCTTTTTCATCACCTTCTTCAGAGATAATAAATACAGATGCTCCAGCTTCAAATTTGTCAGCTTCTATTTTAGTTCCGTTTTGTAATTCTCTTTCTTCTAATTCTACTTTAACTTCTGCTAGTTCCATTCCTAAAACTTCTTTAATTGATTCAACTATTTCTGATGCTTTCATTTATTTGATTTTAATTCCTTATATATAATACGACAGAATCTAAAAGTGTTCCCACTTATTTTTTAACTAGCTCTAGTTTTACCTATGCCCTGCTCATGTAAACCACCTTTACAACATTTTGAACTGTAAGTATTGTCTTTGCATAGACACCCTCGTCTTGATCCTGTTGGTGATGAATGAGCTAAATTCTTAAATGGTTTTTTTATCACTTAAAATGTTTTTTATTTTGTTAAGTAACGTATTAGCTTCTAGTTCTTCTTCAATCTGCTCTTTAGGTCTATTAGCTTGATCTGAGAAAAAACCCTCTATCGAAAATCCTTTTACTTTTCCAGTTTTAACATAATCATTCCAGATTTCGTCATTGTTAACTTTCATTGAAACCATCCAAGTTCCTTTAGGAACGTTTAATCCATAATTAACTGATTTATCCATTTTAGGATTATCTACTAACCATGATTCAACAACTGTTAGGTTTTGAATAGACATCTGATGTTCTAATGTAGCTTTAGATTGATTGCCTCTAATAAAAAACATTTCAGAAGCTTTTTTTACAGTATTAGATGAAAAGAAAACATAGTAACCATCACCCTTTTCATTTTTTCTATATATTGGTTTATTAGGTATTAAGGCAGCACCCATAAGAATACGTTTTTCCTTATCTACTTCTGCCATTTTTATCTCTTGATTTTTAAGAGCTATAAAATCTGATTCTATTGCTGGTGATTCTACAACAGAAATTGCTTCAATTCCTGAGTTTTCGTTTTCTTCATCTAAAAATAATTCTATAATATCCATATATATAATACGATTATTTCTAAAAGTGTTACCCTATAGTCGCACCTTGTATAATATTTCTTTCTAAACTTTGTGCTGTAGTAACATCATTAGATACTACAAAAGCTTGAACTGGTTTTTGTGCTTGTGAACTTATAGCTCCTGCTAGTTGATTAGTTTCTGAAGCACCAACTACATTAAATGACGGAGGTGTTGATGCAATAGTAGGTGCTGATGGTGAATTTGCTCCTCCTCCACCTAGTTCTGATGGAGCATTAGGTGTTTGAGTAGAGACTATAGTTTTAACATTAGCAAGACCACCTGCAATTATTCCTGCTGCTGCAATTCCACCAAAAATTCCACCTTGAGCTAAAGCTTTATTAGCTCCTGCATAAGTATCTATAATAGCTTGTGTAACTGCTATAGCCTTACCAAATCCACTACTTTGACCAACTAGATTAGCTATGCCACTTAAAGCACCAGAAATAATTCCTAATTTTTGTTCTTCAGTTAATTTTGTAATTTTTACATCAGTTTTTGCAGCATCTTCGTTTATTTTTTTTATTTTGTCTTTAAATTCTTTTTGTGCTTTAGCTAATAAAATATTTTTTTGTATTTCATTTTCTACTTCTTTATTTATTAAAGCTATCTGATCATCTAATTGAGTTTGTGCTTCTAATTTAGCTAGTTCAATATCTTCTAAACCAATTTGTCTAAGTTCTAAATCTAAATCTTTTTGTTCTTGTAATAGAGAATTATAATTTGTCTGTTGTTCTGATCTAAAGCCAGTAACTGTAGCTTCTATAGCAGCCTGTTCATTTAAAGATTCTTGATAAGCTACTTGTAAATCTATATTGTCTTTATTTAAATTAAGAGCCTGTCTAGCTGAATCAACTGCAACTTGTGCATTTTGTTTCATTGTCTTTTCCTGTTCATCTAATATTTCACCTAATCTTTTATTAGCTGCAATACGTTCTTCAATGCTGTTAGATGTATCGTCTCTTAATTGTCTTTGAATTTCAGATTGTCTGTCATATTTTTCTAATAAGCCTTGATTTTCTGCATTTAAAAGTTTAGCATTATTAGCAAGTATAGTATTTGCTTCTGCTGCTTTAAAAGTAGAACTTACATAATTAGTTATGCTTGTAGACAGTTCTTCTTGTTCTTTAGTAGCATCTGCTAAATCTATTACTAAACTTGAAATTTCACTTGATAATCTTTCAATTCCTTCAGTATCTTTTTTATTAAATAATTGTTTGGCTGCAAGTTGTAAAGTTTTAAAACCAATTTGTGCTTTAATTATAGTAGGCATTAAAAGAGTTTTAATACTATTGCCAACTCTAGCTATTGCAGTTTTAAAATTTTCAAAAGAAGTAAAAGATTCAATTACACCGTTTGTTATGTCTGTAAATATTTTAGCAGTAGTTTGAAATAAGGTATTTCCAAAATCTACAACCTTTTGATTTTGCCCTAATACTTCAGTAAAAGTTTCAAAAGCTTTTAATATTAATCCAAAACCAATAGCTTTAAATGCTAGACCAACACCTGTAAATCCTTTTTTTAGCGAGCTAACTCCTTTAGATATTTTAGACAAAGGTTTTTGAGTTGATTTAGCTCCTTTTTTAAGAGATTCAAAGCTGTCTTTACTTTGTTTTTGATTATCAACTAAAGTTTCATTTATAAGTTCTAAACTTTTTACAACATCTTGTAAACTAGCTTGTGCTTGTTTATCATCTACTTTTATTTCTATTGGAATACTTTTCATTATTTCAAATATTTTATATGATTATAAACCTCTTTAAAGCTTTCAGGAATTTTGTTTTTACCTAATGCTATTTTAGAAAATTTATCTTTGCATTTTGTTATTTTTATAAGTTCTAATATTGATCCTATCATTATACTTCGTTTAATAATTCTAAGGTGCTTACACCAGTTTTAAGATTAGTATTTACAGAGTTTATTTTATAACTAATATTGTTTATTATAAATCTGTCTGACAATTCATAATTCAGCAAAATGTTTGTAGGGAGATAAGCTGTAAATTTATTGAGCCTTCTTTTAGTATTGAACATTTGAGTTATATAATTTGAATAGTAGGTTTGAAATAGTGTTCCTGTAAAATTTCCTGTTATATCGTACTCGTTATTTTCTTGATTATAATTGATATTAGCAGTTGAAGTTGCAGCACTTATTGCCACACTATTGCTAGGAATAAAATAATCGTCTATGTTAATATTAGAACTTGAATTAACATAAGGTCTGTCATTTAAAAATCTAATTTGATCTTGATTTTGTTGGTATATAGGATAAAATAAAACTGGTTCTCCTAAATACGACTCATCATTATCATCTACACACCATCCAACTTGAGCTGTAGTATTATTACCATTAGCTATGTTTATTAACCTTTCGTATTTCATGTGTTCAAAAGGTGCTTCAACTTTATATACACCTCCATCATACTTAGCATCACCCATATATTTAGTTGTTCCCCATCCTACTCCACCTGTTGTTAGCTGTTCGTGCTGCATAGCAAGCTTTGTGCCTAACCCTTTATATTGAAATATAATTTCTCTATAAGGCAAAGCAAGATTAACTTGACTTTTACTTATGTCTATAAAATTACTTATATCAAAAGGTGAAGATGAACTTGGATTAGCATAAAAACTATCTAAAGTTTGTACTTTAATAGTTCCGTTGTTTAATACAAAAGCTGTAAGATTAAATAACTTAAAAATACCTGTAAGAAATTCTAATACATTTTGTGGAGGTAATTGAGCAGAAGGAACAAATTGACTTATTGCTTGTATAGTAAAAGCACTCACATTAATAGTATGTGATTCAGGAACTTGTAAATCAACTAAATCCAAAGAAATAGAATCTATTGTAAATTCTTCTCTTACTACTACTTGTACTTGATAATTTCCGTCTGTTAAATCTACTGATTCACTTATAGCACTAGGAGCAGTTTGTGAAAAGCTATCTTGTATGACTCCATCTTTAATTACGTTAACAGTATATACAGTATTTTCTGCTGAGTTAGGAGTTAAAGTTAAAGTAGAAGTTATTTTATTATTACCTGTTTGATTACTAACAGTTACTGTTTGACCTGCTGCTAAAACATTAGTCATAGTACTATCTAAACCAAAATTTACTAATTGTGGAAAAGTAGCTGGAGCATTAGGATCGTCAACATTCCCTTTTTTTCTATGCATCCACATATAAAGATTATAATAGGGAGCATTACTAGAATTAAAGAAATCTGTAGAGAAAGTTATACCATACGTTTTCTCAATAGCTTTAATTATAAGATCAACTCTAATTGCATACTTTAAGTCTTTCCAATACACTCCATGATTCATGGCAGTACTTTCACCTGTTCCATTAGGAGCTAAATTGCCATCGTCTGCTGTATCACTTGCAGTATCATAGAATAGTCTAGTTGTATGTGTAATAAGTGGAGTTATAATTGCATTAGAATAAGACACTCCTCCATTTGTTATATCATAACCAGAAACTAGTCCTGTATATATTGCAGATGAACTATAAGGTTTTGTAAATCCATCAATCCAGTTTGAGTCTCCTACTAATGCATCTAATGTATCTTCACCAATTAAATCTTTTAACTCTACAGTATTACCAAAAAATGTAATCTTATAACCATAAATTTCATTGTTTTTTAGTTCAGTTCCTTCAAGTTTTATTTTACCTTTTTGAAAAGGAAGATAATTTAATTCAATTGTAGCATTTACTTTTAGTCTAGCATCAAAGCCATTGTCTATGTTAAAATTATAATAGTGTTTAAATAGTTGATTGTTTACTTTGGAAGCTGGAACTACAAAACTTTGAGAAAAGCTTGTAAACACCTTAGCAATGTCTTTAATTTCTTGTATAGTATTAGTTAAAGAAACTGATTCATCGTCAAACATATCCACTAATGTATTTGCAATATATAATTGAATGTTTTGCATTATCTAATGTTATTTATAGTATCAAACGCATAGCTAAAGTCCATTGTATAATTTATAAGCTTATCGTTTACAGATTTTTTAAATGTTAGTGATTTAGAGTTAAGATTTATAGGTAATACTGAACTACCATTATCTACCCAGACTTGCTCACTTAGCATTAATTGTTTTATGATCTCATTAAAACTTTCGTCTATAAAACCTGAATTGATACTTATCTTTTCATTACCGTTTACTCCTAGAGTTGCTATGTCATGTTTTGATATATCATAGTTTGGATCATTGTCAAACTCCATAATATTTCTTTTAAACTCATTACTAGTAACACTTATAGAGGTTGATGATTTTTTAAAGAATGGCATAATTTGCATTGCACCGAACTTGTTGTAGAATATAATTTGTAGTTGTTCATACTTAGGCTCACATACAGCTTCTAGTGTAATTGTAAAAGATTGAGCATAACCTGACTTAGTAGAGACTACAGTTATTGTATCTCCTGTTTGTAGAGTAAGTGTAGGAGTAACTCTTATGTAAACTATTTTTTCAAGAGAATCTGTACTGTCTGGAACTACAATTGGTGTTAGTATATTACCCCAGAAGTTTTGATACAAGTTCCAAAATTCATCTGTTCTTTCCCACTTTATATTTGCTCCTCCTCCACTTGTGAAAGTAATAGTTGGCTCTGCTTCAGCAAATACAGGGAATACTATATCAGTACCTTGTTTAAAATAAATTTTAGTATTGCTTTGTAATAAAGCTGGTGTGTAATTTGGTTGAGCCACAATAGTATAATTATCAGGTGTTGAAACCATTATGTCATCTTTAAGAGCTAAGGATGTATTGCTTTCAATTGCTGTAATAGTTGTAGAGCCTCCATCACTTGTATTGTTTACTGTATCTCCTAGACTTACTGTATTTAAAAAATTTTGTGTAGAGTCCTGTAGTTTATAAGCTACAGTTACTCCGTCTGTTGTTCCTGTCACTAATGTGTTTATAGGATTTGTAGATTGTCTTGGATTTACTCCATTCTCAAAATATCCAAACCCTTCAAAGCTTAAGTAATCTAATGTTTGACTTTCTGATCCTACGTTTGTTGTCAATGCTACATCTGCTTCTACCCAAACTGCATCAGTAGAAAAGTTACCGTATTCAGTATCGAGATAATCTTTTACTAATTGACTTATCTCAAACACTACATAATTGTTAGTGGCTATTGGTGTTTTGGTTATTGTGTATTGAGCAGAAGCAGGTTTTGCTGTAGTAAATACTCCTGAATAAATATAAAGACTCATTGTTACTGTAGTCAATGTATTTGCAGCAGGACTTATTTTAACGTAATATGGACTTCTTGCATTTATTATTGTACTCATTTTTAAATATTTTCTTTTATGTCTATTACTATAGAATCAATTAAATTATCAGGTAATCTTTCAAATGCCTTTTCAAAAGGTTTAGTAAAAAACAGACTAGGTTTTATTCCTTTGTAATAAATACTTCTTGCTAATGCAAAATCTAATCCTTTACGTTTTTCAAATTGACCACCTTTTCCTCTTGGTGCAATTCCTTTAATTATACCCCACTTGTCAAAAGCTTTAGCTGGTGGCATTTTATTTGTATATCTAAAAGGTGTGTTAAATTTTTTTTTAATACCACTTACTCCTTTGTCCTGATATTCACCATAATCCTCCATTTCAAAAGATAAACGAAAACCATAATTTGTCTTATCTAGGTTATATCCAATTGAATTATATAAAGTCTTATTTACATTCTTTTTTTGTTTAGTAAGATTGCTTCTTGACTGTTGGACTACATATTTACCAAACCTATTTAATTCCTTTTGTATTTCTTTTAACTGCATTAGCAAATAGTCATAGGATTAGGAACATTTACATCAAAAGTTACAGCCCATCCAGTTAAACTGTTTTCAAACCTTTCATTAAAAGGTTCGCAAGTTGCAGTTCCTTCTATTTGGTATAAATCACTAAATAAATCTCCTCTCATTAGTTTGCTTACTATTCTGTCTGCAACATTAAGCTGAGTATTTAAAATGTCTTGTTCATTGTTATTGCCTAAAAACGTTGAAGTGTTTTCTGTCTTTGGATCGTCCACAATATCCATGCACATGATAGTTACATTAAATGTTATTACAGGTGCTGAAATAGTAGCCTGGTTTACCATTATGTGTGATAGAGGAAATATAGTTTGCTTTGATAAGTCAATGTCATATATATTTCCGTAGCTAACAGTATTAACAAATGGTTCTGCTTCTAAAGCTGTTTTAAGTGTATCAATTATATTATAATAAGATGTCATATTGTTTTAATAAATATTGGTGTGTATGATTTTATATCACTATTATTTGTTTCTACTATATAATCGTCTAGCCATTCTAAAGCAGCATCAAATTCAAACACCTGATTATTTACTTTAGATTTTATTAAACAGTCTAAGCATTTCCAGTAATTGTAAATAGCCCTTCTTGGAACTGTTGTACTAATTCCTATCATAGCATCTTCAAATCCTTCTGCTAATACTATACTTTCATCATATTGTATTAATCCTCTTTCATAAAGCTCCTCTACTAAAAACTCTTTCATTTATTACTTTTAATCATTCTTTGCTCTAATTCTATTTTCTCTTTTTCAAATGATAAAAACATTAAACATTTGTGTAATGGAAGTTTGGTAACTTCATCAATCTTGGCAACGTTTGAGTTACTAAGTCTATAAATGCTTGAATACCAACTCCACTTTCTTCCAAAGTTTGCTTTTGCTGTAAGGTTAGATTTTCCACCTCCACTTTGAAATAGCTCGGTATATGATTCATTAATTCTTTGCTTAAACTCCAAAAAAAAACTAATGAACCTAATACAACATCTAATGGCATTTTATTCATATTGTATTTATCATAAGTTTCATAAGGCTGTATTAAATACTTGTCATTTTGTTTTAATGTAATAGGTCTGTACAATACACCCATAGCTTTATGTATAGTTTCCCAACTTGTAAGAGTTGAATCTAAATCTACATATTCACCAAATGTCATGTCATCTAGTTTAGGTATAAATGCAAATTCTAAATCACCTCTTTTAAAAGATGAAATAAACTTTGGTTTTTGTTCAAATAGTTTGTTTAGATGATTTGTTATTTTTTTTATTGAAGTGTATTTAATATTTAAAACTTGCTTTAATTCTACATTACAGAAAATTTCAATCATTTTTTGTTGTAGGAATATACTGTCCTCATTGTTTTCAGAAATCTTTAAAAACTTTTGATACTGTTCTAATGTAATTTCTGCTAGTGATTCAGGAACTAATAGTTTTACTTTCATATATATAATACGATAAAACTAAAAAGTGTACTCCACCCTATTCCAAAAAAAAACCCTCTCAGATGAAAGGGTGTGAAGATTATTTTAAAGATTGTTTGAGAATGGTTTCTACTGTATTGTTAACAGATCTGTTTTCTTTCTCAGCTTTGAGCTTTACTTTGTCTAGTATCTCTTTGTCAAATCTAAAGCTTATAGGTATTTTCTTTTCTTTCATATTATAAATATATTAAATTTAAAAGGGAGCTGTTAAACTCCCATTGTTATTAAAGTTGTCTTTCTGTAACTAATAATAATTTAAAATCTTTACACTCGTTTTTTATTTTTTCATATAAATCATATCCATTTGAATTAACTGAAGTACTAAAAAAATTCCAACCATCATAGGTTTTTTCACAACCTACTTTTTTATTTAATCTCCATCCACCATACATATTAATTGATATAAAACTAGGGTCTAAATAACCACTAGCATTTCTATCATATTTTTCAGTATGATTATTACTAATTGTTTCTAATTTGTTTTTTAAATTTTGATAATCTAATAATTCCATTTGTTTTGTTTTGTTTATATAACTGCTTCATTGCAATTACATAGCTAATATAACACCTTTTGCAATACTATGCAATACAATAAGTAATTATTTTAATAAATATGATACTCTCCTCTATTTGGATTTTCTAGTTGCATCATTAGAGCATACCTAGCTGCATCAATACAGTCTGGATGAGTACCTGTAGGCTTTTGTAAATCGTTCCCCTCTTTGTCTTTAGCCCATATATAACCCTGAAGCTCCTTAATTAGATTCTTACTTCTTCTAGTTACATAGATTTCATTTTGATTCATTAAATTAATTCCATAGATAATTGAATCTCTACCTTTTGTTACAGGATAAACTCTATGACCATAATTCTTTAACTCAGCTATTGATTTAGGTTCTGCTGAATCTGCATATATGTTTTCTTTAATATGTAGATTAGTTAGGAATAAGCTAATGTCTCTATTATGCATTCCTTTTTTATAAAGTAGTTCATCAAATATGTAAGCATTATTCCATTTGTATAATCTAATGTATGTTGAAGGATCAACAGAATAACCAAAGTCCATTCCTCCACAAAGTAGTCTTGCATCTTCAGGAATCTTATCTATCTCTTTCCAGTCAGAAATACAAACACCTTCTAAACTTCCTATTTCACCCAAACCATATACTTTCCACCAATTAGCCCAGTATGTTGATGTCTTAGCTTTTACTTTTGCTTTTTCTATTTCTTTAACTATTGATTCAGGTAAGCTGTCATTATCTTTATAAGTCAATGTAACAAAGTCTGTTTCTTCTTGACCTATAAGTTCTTTGTCCACCCAAAACAGATTAGCAGGATTATAATCAAGCCAAATGTTTCCACTTGTTCTAACTGCTAACTGTTGGTAGGAATCAAAAGGAACATTATTACATTCGTTAATGTAGAGATCAGTTCTTCTTGCTCCTCTAAGTTTGTCGGGCTGATCAGTAGAAAAAAACTCTATAAATGAGCCATTACTAAATTCGTATTTTAAAGTACTTCTATTAAACTTCTTTTCATAGTATCTATTCAATCCTTTAAGAATACTTAGAAAGTCTTTTAAAGCTCCTCTACGCAAGTGAGGAATAGATTCAGACACTACACTTATTTCTTTTCCTTTATTTGTTATAGCATAGTCTATAAGGATTAATAGAATTGCAATTGTTTTACCAGCAGACGATCCACCCCTAATTATTTTAGTTCTGTTATTTAGACATCTTAATTTATTTAAGGCTAAGGTTTTTTTGACTTGCATACTAATCTATAAACAAAGGCATATCTTCATTTATTGTAATGTCTTTAGTTTCTATTGGTCGACCTCTACGATAATTTAAATAAAGCTGTATAGCTCTTAAATCTCCGTCTGCTATTAATACTTTAAGCTGTTTTATAACATCTTCTTCATTAATAATTAAATCTAATTTTTCTATTAAATCTTGTTCTTCAGACTTAGGCTTTCTACCTGATCCTATTCTTTTACCTCCATTATATTTTCTTTTATCCATAATTGAAAAAGATTGATTAATCAATTTTTATATTATCATTAGGAAGTGGTACTTCTACATTAAACCACTCCTTTAAAAACTCCACACACTTCAAATGATACTGCTCTTGTTCTAAAGTAGTATTATCAGTAGTAGATTTAGGAATCTGTATTATCTCTGCTGTGTGTTCATTTACTCTTTCTTCAAATAGAAATCTACTTTTAAAGAACTCATGAGCTTTCTCTTTAGACCATACTTCACCCCATTCACTATATATTGCATTTACTGTTAGAGGAATTATAACTCCAAAGTAATATGCATTTTGAGGAGACGATCTATATTTCTTTTTTTCTTTAATCACTATCTCCACTTCTTTCCCTTCAAAATGTCTTATTGCATTAGCTACCATACCTTTATTCCTCACTAGCTTTCCACTGGAGACCTGTGATACGATAGCTATGCTTTTCATTTATCTCTATATATTACTAACTTATCTTTCTTCTCAAATACAGAAAAACCTTTTTTTTCAAGAATAGTAATTGCACTTTTGATTTCTCTTTGTTCTTTTCTGAAGTGTTCAAATATTTGATTTTCAAAAGCATTAGGTTTGTGTGCCATAATTTATGTTTTTAATTTTGGTACTCTATGATAACTTATATTATTTCTTTTTTCTTTATTTATATTCCATTTATTAATAACATTACCTTCAAAGTCTAATATTGTATAGCCTTGTAATGCTAGTAGCCTAATTGCTTTGATTTGCTCATCTACTTTCTCTTTAATTGTATTAGATTCAAATATCTCATTACTTGTCATATTCACTCACACAAAATCCTTCACTATTTTTTATATTCTAGATATAATCTTTTCATTATGTTAATCATTTCTCTTACACATGATCCACAAGAGGAAACTTTTCTTACAGCTCCCAACACTCTATTGTGAATAGCTACCATTTTAATTTGTTCTTCGTATGTTAACTGAGTTTTTCTACTTGTATAGAAATTATCTAGCCATTCGTATTCCTGGTCTGTAAAACAATTTGTTATTCTGTAGGGAAATATTCTATTAAGTAGATTTTTTCTTTCATCACATCCACAATCAATTCCAGTAATTTCAGAAACTTTTTCTACAACTTTTTTAATTCCTGTTTTCTTTGTAAACTTTTCAATAGTATCTCCAAGTCCTTTAGATTTCGGAGCAGCTTTTTTTCTTGGAGCTTTTTTACTTGTTTTTTTAACCTGTCTTGCCATAATAATATTCGTTTGCTATTTCTTTTTTAATTGTGAGTTTACACCTTTTAAGTGTTTTAAATACAGACTTACTGCTTATTGTAGTTGCTGTAGATATTTTTCTAATGCTAGGTATATGATAAACATATAGGTTTAACATTTTTTTATCATACCAATACATATTGTTAATAGTCTTTTCGATTTTTTTAAATACAACTTCTAAGTTTTCTTTGACTTCAATGATGTCTGGAGGATTAAATTTTTCGCTAAGTCTTACGGTTTGTATTGCTTTTTTCTTATGATCGTCTATCATAATACTTTTAAGAGTTCTTAAGATGTAACCTTTTAGTTTTTGATAATTAATTTTATTATCTACATATAGCTTTTTGTAATCAAAAGTTTTACTCTTTAGTAATTTTAAATACATAGCTTGTACAAAATCTTCAGAATATAATTTTTGATTTTTATTTAAAGCATATACCTCTACGAAGTTGATCCATTCTTTATGGAATCTTGTTATTTTATTTAATGTTTGATTCTTGGTCATTTAACTAAAACTAAAGTTGCACCAGGTTCTAGTTCATCAAGTAATGCTTCGGTTAGTTTCCATTTTAGTCTCCAGACATCAGTCTCAAAACCTTTAACTTCAACAAGCTCAATAGAGCCATCAGGATAAATTACTTTGAAATCTATAAAGTAATTACAAATTTTCTTTTCATTTACATACAATCTTAATGGATGCTGAGGTATGTACTCAGCAATTTCACCAGCTTTAAGTCTCCATTCTAATTCAGCAGCATAAGCAGCTTCTTTTTTACTATGGTAGGTTCGACCATTGAACTTCTGCTTAATAGCTTTGTACTTATTTCTATTCTGATATTTCTTAGTGTACATACTAAGCAATACATTATACAAAAAATATCAATACAAAACAATACTTTTATAGACTTTTTATTCCTCTACCTTTATATCGTTATGCATCAAATCCCATGCTGCATTCATTATTTGTGCTTTTTCTTTTATTGATTTAACTTTTTTAGAAAACGGAAGCATCCCTATTTCTTTAGTAAAGTAGTTTTTTAAATACTCACCAAACTGTCTCATTGGAGGTAATGATAATAACCATGTAATTTTTTTCATAATATTATTTTTTATCTATTTGTTTTAATTTTCTTATAGCCCATTCAATACCTGAAGCTCCACCCCATGCATCCCACATAATTCCACCACACCCTTCTGAGTAAGGAACATCTTTATGTTGTTGATGTCTTTTAAACGAAGCCATTCTTGCTATTGTATCTCTACTAATATTTTTCTTATCTGCTAATTGTCTAGCTCTAGTCCATCCAACTTGTGTTCCACAGCTTGATCCATTTTCTTCTTTGTACTTAATTGCTTTCTTAGCATTGTTAGAAGCAGAAGCAGGATAGTCATTATAAGATTCAAGATTAACCTCCTGGTATTTATCTCTGTATTGAGTAGAACATACTGCAAGTCTTTGATCTGTGTTTGGAAATTCGCTTACACTTGTAGAATTGCTCATACATCTTTGCATGAAATCTTTTCTACTTTCTGATGATTTTGGTTTTGGTAATGGCATAATTATATAGCTATTTTTAATTGATTAGTATTATTGTTTTGTTTTATTCCCATTACAGTATTTAATATTGTTTTTCCAGCTTTATAGTCCACAAGGTTTCTTGCTATTTTTAACCTGCTTTGTTTGCCTTTATATTTGGAAAAATCAAAATCGTGAAATTTAGACAATGCTTTAATAGCAGATGCTTGAATTAAACTGGTATCATTTCTATCACTTAAAACAGATGGCAAAATAAAATTAGTCCAATAATGATGTCTTTTTCTTTTTTTAGGATTAAGCATAGGTTCGTAATAAGGATTAACATTTTCAACTACATACTTACCTTTAAAGTGATATTCTAAAAATATAATTTCTTCATATAATTTCATATCTGGATATATAGGTTTTTTGCCATTTTTACCAAAACCCCAATACCTTGCTTTTGAATGAGTAGGACAAGGTGGGCTTGACCATATAAAATCATATTTTTTGTAGTGGTCTAATAAATACTGGTGTGCATCAGCTACAATAACTTTATCATTTGGGAATCTTTCTTGGTATAACCTTGCAAGTTCTTCATCCCATTCTACAGCTGTAATTTCATGTTCATCACCCCACTTGTATCGGTTGCCACCAAGACAAGCATATAGATTCAATATTTTCATATGTTTTTTGATTTATAAATTTCA
>TARA_R110002060_G_scaffold76755_1_pt1 | contig 24351 bp, 29 predicted proteins | sample TARA_R110002060 | Tara Oceans TARA_R110002060 (sample SAMEA4397091) | marine metagenome | biome: Polar Biome; feature: [MES] marine water layer (ENVO:01000295) within the mesopelagic zone...; material: water (ENVO:00002006), including particulate matter (ENVO:01000060) such as...... | reverse complement strand
AAGTCAAAAATTCTAATTTGATTAGAAAATACCAAAGCGGACATTAGTTTAATATGATTTTAGGTATTAAATTCTATGGCGCTTCGGGGCACTTTGCTCCTTAGTGTTTTTAATCTAATTTGTAGTCGCTCAGTGCGCAACAATGTTATTAACTTAAGCTTAAATTACGAATTTACAATAAATTAGCTAGTTGCTAACCTAGCTATGAATTAAAAATAGAGATAAATCACTAATCAGCTGTTCAGTATTCAATTCAAATAGTACAAAAGTCAACCAATAAAACTCATTCAACTGATTTCTTAGAAAATCACCGTAAAAAACCAACCGATTTCACTCGAAATAGAACCCTTACTTTTCCTCGTCTGATTAGTTTTATGTTGAATGCTCTCAATGGTTCAATTCAAGCTGAACTCGTTCGATTTTTCTATGATATCGATGATAGCTACTTGTCGACAACATCAGTTAGAACCGCTGCTTTTTGTAAAGCCAGAATAAAACTCTCTCATCAGGCATTTATTGAGTTAAATGGTGAATTAGTTCAAGCGTTCTATGAAGCGGCAACTATAGAGAAATGGCAAGGACATCGGTTGTTAGCTGTTGATTGGGCAGTCACAAAATTACCTATCTCTAACGAACTACTAGAGCATTTTGGTAAAGCTCGCTCACATGCTGCTATGCCTCATGTTCGTCTTTCACAACTCTATGATGTTAAATATAATATTACTCTAGGTCTACAGGTAGAAAGCCATTCAACAGGATAGCGTGAAATGGCGCTAAAGCATTTAAATAAAACTGAAACAGGCGACTTAGTCGTTTATGACGGAGGTTATCCTGCCGTTTGGTTTTATAAATACCATAAGCTAAAAAATGTTGATTTCTGCATGCGTATTGTTAAAAGCTCTAATGTTGTTAAAGCCTTCCTAGAAAGTGGAAAATATAGTGATGTCGTTGATCTCCCTTGTATCGAAAAGTCTCTTCGTCGATGTAGAAAAGATAAAACATCTACCGAATTACTACGCTTAAGGTTAGTGCGAGTTGACCTACCATCAGGTGAACCAGAGGTATTGGTTTCATCATTAACAGATCTACAAGCTTATCCTACTTCTATTTTCTCTAATTTATATCACCAACGCTGGGGAGTAGAGGAAGACTACAAAGTATTGAAAAGTCGCCTCAATATTGAGAATTATTCTAGTGTTTCTGTTGCAGGAGTTTTACAAGACTTACACGCTAAGCTATTGACTAAAAACACTGCTGCTTCTGCAATCCATGATGCAAAACGAAAAATAAAGAAGCCTAAAAAGAATAGGCTTTATGAGTATAGAATCAACTACACCTTTGCGATAAACCAGCTAAAGGATAATGTTTTCAGATTCACAATGAAACTAGCTGAGCTTGAGTTATAAGAACTGGTGATAAGTAAAATATCAAAGAATTTAAGTGCTATTCGACCTGAACGTAGTTTTTTCGACAAGACCGTAGAAACAATGCAAATAAGTATCCAATGAATTATAAACGTATGTGTTAAACCCTTAAGTTAATGACATTGCAGTGCGCAAAGCGGAAGCTAGCAATTCGTTAATCCTAAAGCCCGCTTCAAGCGCAACAATGTCATTAACTTAAGCATGATGAAATACACCTATATCTCTGCTGCTCTTATTTGCATCGCTAGAATATGGTCTTCTGCTTTTTTATTGGCACCGTCATTATCAAGCAAAACACTATAAGCAATATTGGCAATGGCATTAGTTAGATCTTGGCTAATATAATTTTCATTGTTAAGTGCAACTAAACCTATATTCTTGCATAATATGAAAGAGTTGTGAGTATGGGTACAATCGACGCCACCAAAATGATGGTGCATGTTTTCATCTTTATAGAGCGCCATATGCCAGCCCCAAACATATCCTGTACGTTTAAAACCCAAAAACTTTTCATCGTGGTTGGCTAGTTTCTGGTGGATAGTTTATTACACTAATACTCAATCTAACTGTTTTCTCCTTTACTTATCATAAATACAAGTTCTTAAACCGCTAGTCATTTTTTTATACCAATAATCACAATTTAAATTCCATTTACTAACTTTTCTTTACTATGTCCCTAGGTGTAGCGTATTACGCCGCTAGGAGGGCAAGCTTGCTTTGCTAGAAAATAAGGACATAACCATACGCGGAAATGTCAAAGAGTATAACCAAGCGCTTAACGAGAAAAACTCTCAATAAGCAATACAAAACTAAAAAGGAAAACATTATGAAAAACAATGTGAATTTCGATGCATTAATTGCAAATATGGATCAAAACATCGGTATGAGCCAAACACCTCAAATCGAAGGTGGTTTTGGTAAATTTGTTGTACGTGTTGTTATCTACTTACTGTAGTTTATAACGTATTACACACCAAGAGAGCCAAGGCGTAATGTCTTGACTCTCTACTTAAGGGCTAATATATGAACGAATACTTAATCTTTTTATTGAAAACAGTCACTCTTATTTCTTTGTTAGTATTTTGCGTGGTTTTGATAAGCCGATTACGCAAACAAAAAAAGAAAGCTCCTCCCTCTTCTGGGATTGTAGTTGATGACTTAGGGATGCTGTACGCTGCAAGCGCCCAAAGAATAAAGTCTCACGTCATAACGAATAACGAACAAATAGCACAAGTCGAAGCGAATACCCCTGAAAGTAAAAATAATATATTCGTTTTAACTTTTGTTGATGATTCAAAAGCCGGCAGCTTAGAATCACTGAAAATAGAAGTATCCAGTATTTTAATGGTTGCTCAGAAAGGCGATCAAGTTATTGTTAAAATCAAAAGTCATGGTGGAATAATTGAGTCTTATGGATGTGCCGCCATGCAACTAAAACGGTTAAAAGATGCTGCTATCCACTTAACCGTTTCTATAGATGAGGTGGCTGCAAGTGCTGCGTACCTCATGGCCTCAGTCGCTGATAGAATTATTGCATCTCGTTTTGCAACCATTGGTAGTATTGGGATGATTTCAACTCAACCAAATTTTCATCGTCTATTAGAAAAAATCGGAGTTGATTATAAAATATTATCTTCAGGTGATAATAAAGAAAGTTTAAGTATGTTTGGTAAACCGACCGAACAGCAAATAGACAAGCTAGAAAAACAATTGTCCAGCGGTCATACCTTGTTCAAAAAAGCAATCGCAGAACATAGACCTATGATCGATGTGGAGAGCGTTTGTCAGGGGGATGTATGGTTTGGCGATACCGCTATTGATGTTGGTTTAATCGATGAAATAAAGCTCTTCGATGATTTAATTCTAGAGCATATATGCACAAGCAAAATCCTCTCGGTTAGATTTACAAAGTCAACCTCAGTGAAAAGTAATTTATTGATGAAATTAACAAACTTTATCAAGCCATTAATTAATGGTTAAGGGATCATAAAAATGAACAAATCTGAAATTAAGGTACTTGGGACGACGATAGTTTTAGATAAAGACTATCCTGGATTGAAAGCTATTATAAATTACCAAGAGCCCAATATTAGCTACATTGCTCAACATTTCGAAAAAGCGGTTCAACAAGGGGAGTTTAAAAAGCTTCTAGAGCATTTAACCACTGTATACATGACAGATTCTAAACGGTTTGAACAACGCACACAAAGTGAGGAAATATTTATATATTCGGACGAGTATATTAAACTAACGATAGGGTTAAGTGACGTTAATCAACTTGTTTACAAGAACCATAAACTGTCGACTGAGTCTGACTTACCTATATCAAATAACCGCAGAGCTACACTGACTAGTGTCATGAGTGAACGCCCTATTCATGTATCAAAGTTTGCCTTTGATCCAAAAAATTCACTTGAGGTTTTTGAAAGTGATATCCCATTGGTTCACAAAGAGACATTGACACTCCAAACTGATGAAGTACATATTGCAATGCCAGATAATACGATTCATCTATTTGAAGATACACAAGGTGATACGCTATGGACTTCATTGACATTTGTTAAAGAAAAGGCGCCGTTAGTTTGGTTGTTTGATACAAAAACTATGCGCTCTATGAAGGGGATATCCCCTGACGATGAAGCAACGAGGCAAGAATTACTTATCGAGTTATTGAATCGTCTTAACTATAGTGGTGCAACAGACTTTCTGAGTGAGCTTTCTGAACTCAGTGAATACCACTTCGTCCGATGGAAAGCGTTAACTACGTTACTAAGGTTAGATACCGCTAAAGGAATAGAAGCGCTAAAAAAAGCGACAAATGATAATCACCCTCATGTTAATAAAGCAGCGGTAACGACATACCAAAATTTTGTTAGCGCAGGCTTGGTATAAATAGGAGATATTAATATGGCACTTACATGGGATAGCACTCGCACTGATACAATTTCTTTTGATGAATTTGTTGAATATTTTAAAAAACAAGGCAGTAATCCAGTTAGCTCCAATCTAGAGGGAGCTGTCGATATGATGCAACGATTATACAATAACCGTGAGTTTCTAGCACAGGCCATTGTGGATCAACAATTAAAAAAAATAGCAAATGAGTACACTTCTGAAGTTCTAATTTTGCATCGTTCTGAACATTTTCTCGTTAGAGCAGTCGTTTGGTTGCCGGTAAATGAGAAGGAAAACAGTGAGCTTAATCATTTTGAGGATATTCATGACCACAACTTTAACTTCATTACAGTAGGATATTTAGGCGACGGCTACGAAAGCAATCTCTGGGAATATGATATTGATGATGTGGTAGGAGAAGTTGGTGAAAATGTCGACTTTAGTTTTATTGAACGCACGAAATTAAAGCCGCAACGTGTGATGTATTTACGTAAAGGTGTTGATGTGCATCAGCAAATTCCACCTTCGGAAATGTCTGTTAGTGTCAATGTACTAGAATTAAATAAAAAAAATGAAAACCAATACTTTTTTGATATCGATTCTATTGACAAACCCAATGCAAAAATCGCTCAAAATATCAATCCTCCTCTTGCCAGTACCTTATCCAAAATGATGGGACAAATCGGGAAATCAGAGATAGTATTAGATAAGTTAAGTAACCTTTCTTTCCCAGAGAAAAGTGCGCAAGAAAAAATTCGCCAGGAGGCAATCAATGAATCAAGAAAATTTAGCGTTATCCATTAGAGGCTTAAGTAAAACCTTTCATTCTAATAAACGTGATGTCACTGCATTGGAAGACGTCAACATTGATATTGCATCAGGAGAAGTTGTCGGGCTTCTGGGCCCGAATGGTTCGGGTAAATCTACGTTGGTGAAGATCATTAACTCTTTGGTTGGAAAAGACAAAGGTGAAATTTTCATCAACAATAAGCAGATTAGTGCTAAGAGCACTAATTATTTGAAAGATATCGGTACAATTCTAGAGGGAAAAACAGGAATAAATGAACGCTTATCAAGTTTAGAAAATGCTCAATATTACTGCCACTTAATGGGAGCTAAATTCGACAAATCTTACTTTCAACAATTAGCTACTACTCTTGGTCTTACTGAACTGTATAAACCGGTTCGTTCGTTATCTACAGGAAACAAAATTCGAGTAGCATTGATTGTGGCTGTCATTCATCAGCCGCAGGTGATTTTTATGGATGAGCCAACTCTTGGACTTGATATAGCCGGTGTACAAAAGCTGCAAGATTTTCTGAGGTCATTAGCAAATCAGGGGAAGACGCTTTTTATTAGCTCTCATGATTTAGAGTTTTTAGAACAAATTACACAGCGGATCGTTTGTTTGAAGTATGGAAAAGTATTGTATGACGGTCCTGCTGCTGAATTAGTAAAAAACGAATATGCATATGTAGCCAAAGTGAGTTTTGATAGCGAACTAGATACAAAAACACTTAAAACAACGTTTGATAACTGCGGAAAACAATCTTCTGACATAAAGTTTTTCTTTAAAAACTTCCCTGAGATGCAATCTTTTCTTGAGCAGCTGGAGAAATATAAGGAAGAAATAAAAAGCTTTCAAATGAGTAATTTCACGCTAAGAGACAACTACTTATCTTTCTTGGAGGAGCAGTAATATGTTGAATTTATTCACTAATGAAATCAGGTTGCAATTCTTTTTACTCAAACGCTATTGGTTTGAAACAGTTGCTTCTTCAGTTTTATTAATTGGCCTGTTCTTGGGCTTATATTTTATTATATCAGCAATGAATGATGGAACATCCGACGCAAGTGATTTGGAGACACTCATCATTGGCTTTGTAATTTGGGTGTTTGCTAATGCCTCTTATTCAAGTGCATCGAAAGATATAGTTGAAGAGATCAGACAAAATACATTAGAGCGTTTGTCACTATCTCCGAGCCCACTTTGGATGATTTTCCTGCTAAGAGCAATTTGGAATATTATAAGTGGCTTAGCCTTTTTAATATTTGCACTTACGGCATTGTCATACATCACAAATATACAACTTCAAATAGACTGGACAGTATTCCTACCTAGCTTACTTCTTGGCATGCCTTCATTGATCGGGTTGGGCTTTGTTATAGCTGGATTTTCAGTGTTATTCAAAAAAGCGCAAAGTATCCAAGGTGTTATTTATTTTGTACTAATTGGAGTCATCTCTGTAACGGCATTACCACTTAACCCTGCGTCTATTCTACCTTTCGCTACGGCTGCAACGACAGCTAAGTCAAGTATTTCAGGAGGGTTGCTAGATTTAAACACTGTAATATTTATCAGCTTAAATTCAATATTATATTTCTTTTTAGGCTTGATTATATTTAAAAAGTTACTCAACAAAAGTCGTCATGAAGGTGTTCTTGGGCATTACTAGAAAGACACAATAAAGCTGTCTCTTGATCCTGATTTGTGATCAAGAGACTACTTCCAAGTGCCTTTCTTCTTACTTGCTTACAATCCTTCAATTATTTACTTACACCCTATTAACTGTGTGCTTACGATCTATTAACCACTTATCACTTATTTCAGCCTCTCATCACAAATTAAACGAAATATCTCCTGAGTTTGATTTAATAACTTCTAACAAAAAGGAAGTAACGTGAAACAAAAAGGAAATAACATGAAACAAAAAGTAAGTAACATAAAACATAAAATTCAACTGCAAGACTTGAAAGAAAAACAGGCACCGTGTGGTATGGGAGAACCTGTTATTGCTGGAGTTATCGTGGCTGTTGTTCGCTCAATTGTGAACAACCGCTAGGTCACGACAATGTCAAATCAAGCGTACTTTAAGTGCTCACCACGTTCAGTGGACCAGTTTCAGAACATCAATCAACTGATGTCTGAACAGATTTCATCAAACACCAGAACTGCATTGGTAAATACATATTTGGATTTAGTGACTCAAGGTAGCTTTGGTGACTTTATTGAAGACATGTTGTTGAAAATAAAAAGCACCAGAGAATTCTCTCCAGTGTGGATTTCAAGCTCTGAAGTTCCTATCATAGCAACGCCAGAAGCAGTGTTATCGCTTCGCTATCATGATGCGTCGACCGAGCAATCAGTCATCTATGGTGTCCCAACCGATATTTATTTATCTTTGCTTTATACTACCAGAGCGGTAAGGGTTGTTGTATACACGTTGGACGACACCTCCTATCAGCTTCAAATTAAAAAGACCCTATCTGTAAGCAAAAATAACACAATACACTTGCCTAAAGGTGAATCTTTTAAAATAGAAACAGATGGTGTTGCGTGCTTTTCTCGATTAATGATTGGGCTGGGAGAAGGCACCCCCGTATTCAATGCTAGTAGTCTTGAATATATGTGCATGCTGTCGCTCGATCCAATTTCTTCTAGGTGGTATTTCATCGCTAAAGTGATCTCTTTGCTTAGCACAAAGAAGGCCTGTCATATTCTTAAAAAATTGACTAAACATGCCCATTACAACGTGCGATGGACAGCGCTTCAAGAACTATTCAACGTAGATCAAGAACAAGCACTTAACATATTGCAAGCATTTCAACACGATGAAAATCAATATATATCGGCAAAAGCTACTACTGAATGGAATCGAATTAGCAAATTACTTATTCACTGATAAAGGAGGTAATTCTTATGGCTCAAATATTTGATTTTGACCAGTCTGCAACAACGACGATTGACGAGTTTTGTAAAGAGGTTGGTCACATAAATTTAGATAATGAAAACGAAATTGCAGCTTTAGCGCCAGAATTAAACAAACTGGCAAATAATCAGGCCTGGATGGAGGATTTTATTCTCTGTGGTTTAACAGAGCCAGAAATTTTTCAAGCTGACAACATCTACAGCGCACAAAGCTATATGTTAAAAGCGATCAATGAACGAGCTTTTTTGCGATTTGCAATATGGGCGCCAAAGATATTTGATGACAATCTTGGCGAAGATAATTTTTACTCCTATCAAACTGCACACAATCACGACTTTTCGTTGTTGACAGCGGGTTATTTGGGTGAAGGGTATAGTACTTCATTATTTGAAATACCAGACCACCAAAATGTTATTGGCTATCCTGGTGAAGACATAGATTTACACTTTTTGGACCAAGTAACCCTGAGTCCAAGACGGGTAATATTATATGAAGCAGGAAAAGATATTCATATTCAACATGAGCCTCAAAGCTTATCCGTGAGCTTAAATTTAGTTGTTGCGCAGCCCCAAATGGATATCAGGCAATTATACTACGATATAGATAGTAAAAAAGTCGCTGGATTTGTCGCTAATGAGGATATAAAACGTGGAATATTTTTTAGATTCTCAGCCGCGATGCAATCACAAGCTTGCCAAAATTCGCTTAATGAAATCGCTCTATCTCACGGTTGTGAGCTAACTAGGCTATATGCATTCAAGGCAATGGCTGAAGGAAGTAGCTGTACCGAGCATTTAAAAGAAATGATGGCAGCGGATCCCTCAAAAATAGTCAAGTCATCAATACACGAGCTCAATAACGGTGTCAGAGAACTAAGTGTTTGGGGCTAAATATTCCCATGACATCAATTTAACATAAATTCACGAGTTTCTGCCGAAAATCATAAATATCAATCGACTACTCACTTACTCCGTTACAGTGAAAAAAAACGAATTAAGGAAAGTAAAATGTTTATTGTATTATTAGATGGATTAGTAAGCCCGAAAAATAACTTCAAAAACCCTCAGCTTCTGTCACGAAACAATTACACAACGCTAGCGTGTATTTTCGCAGTTATCATCGCAGGGTACGTTTCATTTTATTTTAACCTTGACCAGAGTTATTTACACGAGCAACTTTTAGTAGAGTCTATAGACTCTTCTATGACATCTGAAGAAGTTTCGTTAGCAAGTGAGACTATTCAAAATATACTTCCATTTATGGGTGTACTAGCCGGCTTGAGTAGTGCTGTTTTTCTCTTATTTAAAATAGCGATTGTTAGCGGGTCACTATACGCTTTCATAAAGCTTATAGATAAACAGGGTAATGCTTCATTTCGTCATGTTTTTTCTGCTTCTATCTTATCTCACATACCTTTTGCATTGATTGGACTTGGATTGCTTGGCATGGCATTTGTGACGAACCAAAGTGAAATGAGCTTAACAGCAACAGAGTTCAGCACTCTCGGTGAGCTTTTATCTGGCAAAAATATCGAAACGGTGGCGTTGATTAGTAATTTTAATTTATTTGATATTTGGGTGCTTTGCTTAATGACTTATTTTATTCATGAGAATACTTCCATTCATTACCCATTGAGCGCAGTTATTTCAATAGCATCAACCTTTTTATTTTACCTAGTTTTTGCACTTGTAAACTAACCGGTGGGTGACTAAATATGAAAAAAGTATTACGACTTTCTCTGATAGCTCTATTTGTTATATTTTTTGCGGTGTTTTCAGCTTATGATAATACGGATCTAGTTGACACCTATACGTTTTCTAGCCCTGTGTTAAAAGATACTTACGAGACGATTCTTGCGTCCGGAAATTTGGAGTTTGACAATAAAGTAGAAATTCGACCTGAGATCAGCGGTGTCGTCGAAAATATTCGGATAAAAGAAGGCAGAAAAGTCAACAAGGGGGATGTTTTAATTACCTTGGAACAAGTGAGCTTCAAAGTAGATGTAAATGCTGCCGAAGCTGAGGTGCGCATCAAAAAAATTGAACTGTTAAAATTAGAACAAGTTGTTAAGGATAATGTGCGAAGGTTGCAACAGCGTCAAAAATTAAAACAATCAGGTGTAGCCTCTCAAGACAGTATCGATGAACTAGAAAATGAACTAACCCTAGCTAATTTGGACGTGCAACAGAAAAAAGAGGAGCTTAACAAATCATTAGCGCAACTTGCGCGCTCACAAGAATTGTTGGAAAAGACCGTGTTTCGCTCTCCAATAGATGGCATCGTTTTAGAACTCAACACCAAATCAGGTGAATCAGTAATTGCAGGAACAACTAATATAGTAGGTTCGTCTTTACTGGTAATCGCTGAACCTGCCACCTTAATAGCCAACTTAAAAGTGGATGAAGCTGATATAGGCAATGTCAAAGTCGATCAAGAAGTAAAAATATACACCGCAGCAAATCCGCACCGCCCAATAGCCGGCACAGTATCAACAATGGGCTTAATCGCCAACCAAAGAGAAAATGCTGCTGGGCTATTTTACAAAGTTATTATCGATATGCAGGACAACAGCAATCTCTATGCAGGTATGAGTTGTCGGGCCGAACTTGTTATAGCCACAGAAAGCAATGTTTATGCATTGCCGATTTCCGCAATATTGTACAACGATCAAAAACCTTACGTATGGGCTGTCAAAGATGGAAAGCCCATCCGAAAGTTCGTATCACTGGGAATGTCTACGGACATAGAGCAGTCTATTCTTTCGGGACTTCAGCTTAATGATAAGGTCATCACCGGCCCAGCAAGAGCTCTTCAAAAATTAGATCAGAGTGGGCTGCAAGATGTCATTTAACGCCCCTTTAATCCACCTTCAAGCATTATCAAAAAACTATCAGCTTGAACAAGAATACTTTAAGGCATTGTCGAACATAGAACTTAAGATATTTAGCAATGAATACATTGCAATTACAGGACCATCTGGCAGTGGAAAAAGTACACTAATGAACATCTTAGGGTTACTCGATACACCGTCATCAGGAAGCTACCAGCTAAACAAAAAGCAAACTGACGGCCTAGATGAAGCTGACTTGGCCACCATCAGAAATAAAGAAATAGGTTTCATCTTTCAAAGTTTCAATCTATTTCCTAAATTAACGCTGATAGAAAACGTTATGCAACCACTTGTTTATCGAGGTATGGCTCCAAGTTTACGTTATGAGAAAGCGAAAACGGCACTGATACAAGTTGGATTGGAAGCAAAATTGAATAATTTGCCAAACCAAATTTCAGGTGGGCAAAAGCAACGTGTCGCTGTCGCTCGAGCTCTAGTGACAGAGCCAAATATTCTGCTAGCAGATGAACCGACAGGAAATTTAGACTCAAAAACGACGAGCGAAATCATGGCACTCTTTGATGAACTTCATCGCCAAGGACAAACAATCATACTCGTGACTCACGAGCAAGACATTGCTGTTCACTGTAAGCGCAACATTCGTATAGTTGATGGTCATATAGTCCAGGATATGCATTGATATGAATTATATGAAACTGCCACTTCAGGTAAAACTATTCCAAGAAAGTTATACCGCCGCATTAAAAGCTATTGCAAAGCATGGTATGCGCAGCTTTCTTACTATGTTAGGCATAATCATTGGTGTATGCTCAGTTATAATCGTCGCTAGCTTAATGGATAGACTGTCAGACAAGGTAAACCACCAAATAAAAGATTTAGGCACTGACTCGGTGACATTAAGTGCAAAAACATCTACTGAGCAAGAAATGCTTGGACTTATCAATAAAATCAGTTACGACGATTATCTATGGTTAAAGAATAAGGTCAATGAAGTTGAAGTGATGTCAGCTAGGATGCGAGCATTTAGCTTAGGTGGAGATGTGTCCTTTGGCCGAAATCAAACACAAACCCAAATAATTGGGACTGAGAGCAACTACCAACTTGCAGTAAAAGTATACCCTGAATATGGCCGTTTCCTTAGAACAGAAGATGATGTAAAAAGGCGACGCGTGGTATTTATTGGGCAGTCGTTGGCCGACAAGTTAAAATTTACACCTGTAAATATTGGTGATTTTTTGAAAGTTGAAGGTGAATGGTTTCGCGTTATTGGCATTGCAGAAGCTAGAGGCACACTGTTTGGCCTTGATCAAGACAACTTTCTCTACATGCCTCTTGCTACAGCAAAAACACTTCTTGGTCAAGAAGCGACTGATGATATTGAAATTGTTTTTATTCCGAAGAGTTCAGATACTTTAAAAAGCTTGTTAGAACGCATTACTCATCTAATGCGAGCTAAACACAAACTAAATGGTGATCAAAAAGACTTTTTCGAATTTGAAACCGCAAAAAAAACAAAAGAGCAGTTTTCTGAAATTACTCAAACGATAACACTGGTGGCTATCGGTGTTGTAGGCGTTTCTCTTATTGTAGGTGGTATCGGAATCATGAATATCATGCTGGTTTCAGTAACTGAAAGGACGAAAGAAGTTGGCATTGCTAAAGCACTAGGAGCCAAGCCATCATTTATTTTGTCGCAATTCTTGCTCGAAGCGGTGATTCTTGCCACAATGGGCTCAATAATTGGTTTAGCACTAGGGGCAACCATCTCCGCTATAATAGGCACGATAATAGGGGCAGCTAATCCTGCTCACATTCCATTATGGGCGATAGTACTCTCAATGGGTTTTACGACAAGTATAGGGGTTATATTTGGGTTTGCTCCTGCGCTCAAAGCCAGCAAATTAAACCCTATTGATGCATTGCGGTTTGAGTAAATTGAATTGGACAATATTTACAGCTTTATCAAGTTCGCCCTTCAAGAAAACAAAGAATTAAGTCGAAGTTACAAAGTAACCAAACTAATTTTAGCGGTCATATACTTTCTAACCTCCTTTTGGATATTAGATGGTTATATCACTGAAGAAGGAAAGAGTTCTCTAAATATTCTTTCACTCGCCATGTTTGAGTCATTAATGTTTTTTACTGTTGCACACTATATGATTCGGCCAGTTCTACGGCTTGTTGTTCTCAGGAAAAAACTAACGTCCAAGATTATAGGTAACAGTATAGTATATTTGCTGCTTATTGGTTTTCTACACTTCTTCATCTTAATGAACCTCAATGATTATCTTGGGGTATTTGAGTACATCAATGATATGCAAAATGTGCGAGTAGATGACATATTATCTCGTACTGAAACTATAATTTTTGGTGGAATACAATCATTCATCATATTCTTGGTGTGGGCAGCTATCTACACAATAATAATTCTTCTGCGTAATCAACAGGAGATTCAATCGGCGATGATCGAAGCGCAAATCTTACTGCTGACAAATCAAATAAGCCCTCACTTTCTATTCAATGTTCTAAATTCGATACGTGCCCTTATCTATGAAGATGTTGACTTGGCTGCTCAATCAATAACAAAGTTATCTAACTTACTTCGTTCAAACATGATGTCGACAGTCAATAACTACTCAACATTGAAGCAAGAAGTTGATATATGTAACGAGTATTTGGGGTTATGTAAGATACGTTTTGGTGATAGGCTTGAAACAATTTACCAACTGGAAGGTGACTTATCAGCCTATTTTCTGCCGACTCTGACATTATTGACCCTAGTTGAGAATGCAATAAAAAATGGTGTAGAGGTCAGTATGGGGACTTCAACCGTAAAAATTAATATCGATTGTACCAACCAGGAGCATGCTTTTATTCAGGTCGCCAATTCCTTGGGTGAAGACAAAAGTGCTATGGAGTCAACCAAGCTAGGTATATACAACGTCAAAAAGCGCCTCAAACTGATGCCTAAAAAAAACAGCATCGAAATGCATAAAAACAACGACCAGTTTTCAGTGGAGATTAAAATTGAAAGGAATTAAAGCATTAATTGTTGATGATGAGCCTTTAGCTAGGAATGAACTTATTCGCCTCTTAAAAGCACACCCTCATATTGAAGTCGTTAGTGAGGCAGTGTCCGGCAGCGATGCTATACAGATTATCGACCGTCAAAATATTGATTTAGTATTCCTAGATATCAATATGCCAGGCTTGAGTGGCTTACAAATAGCAAGAAATATAAAAAACATAAACTTCATATTTTGTACCGCATATATCGAATATGCTGTAGATGCATTTGAGCTCAATGCCATTGATTACTTGCTTAAACCTATTGAGCCATCACGGTTGAGTCAAGCGATTGATAAGGTAGAACAAAATCAAAATATACTAGCAGCTCAGCCAAATGATGACAACAACATAATCAACACTCTTTTATTAAAAACAAAAGGTCATTTCAAATTAGTCAACATAGATGAAATTTTCCGTATTGAGTCAATAGGGAACCATGTCGCACTGTATTATGGGGATGAAAAGGCATATTTGCATAGCTCATTGTCAAATATTGAAAAAAAGATATGCCCGTCAAAATTTATCAAGGCTAGTAGAAGTGATATTATTAGAATAAATTATATTTCTCATATCGAAGAAGGAATACAATCAGCTACAATGGTTGCTATTTTAAATAATGGTTCGGAAATTGCGATTAGTAGAAGACAGGTTCAAAGTTTACGCAAACAATTTTCAATTTAAATTAAAGCCACCCTCTGTAGTTTCGAAGCCACGTTAAATATGTGTATAACGCTTTAAAGGCATAGTCTTAGTTCGTGAGCTAGAAACGGTAAGTCATTTACAGCATATTCTAAAATATCAGCGATAGCATTTTGTTCAGGCTAGCGACCTTTAGGCATAATGATCTGGTTTAATGGCATAGGACACTTTGATAAAGGATAATATCCTAATTATTTGAGGTGTTTTATGAATCAAAAACGACAATACAAGACTTACACTAAAGCATTTAACGAAGAAGCTGTGGCTTTAGTCATCGATCAAGGTTAAAGGAGGCTACGATACCATGTGTTGAAGTAGCGTTAGGTGTGACTTTATAAATACTACTCATACACTGAGTTAAAATCGGATTCGTAATAGGTTGTTCAGTTCCACTTCTTTTTACAATTTAGCTAATACTTATCAACAGCTTAACCAGGCGATTTCAAACATCAACTTTAAGAGTTAAAATTCACCTTATAGCTTATAAATAGTTTTCTCTGAAGCAATAGTGACAGTTAGATCTATCTCGCTTTGGGGGCGAAACCGCCTTAAATTTAATACTCTAAATTCGTTTGAAACTTGAAAAATTATAATGTCCGCTTTGGAGATTTTAGATCTAACACCATGTAAAAATTTTAGGTATAAATTCTGTTGTGAATAGATGGATTCTTTAAGTGGAAAATGAAGCTTTAGAATCTCTGATCTGCCGTTTTTAACTCAAAAGCTAATGTCGGCTTATGGCTAACAGAAGTCATAAGGTTATCTTCGATGCTAATGACCGCTTTAGATTGTGTGCAGTCCTTTTTGAATTAGGGGCTAGTGTCTTCTTTGTGGCATAAGTTAGCGTTATAAGACGAAATACTACTGGCATTAATAAGCGTGGAGCAGACCTAATTCCATCTTGAATTCACCACTATAATTAGTCAGCTTAATTATAATGGAGCAAGCTCAAAGTCATTACTATTCTTTATATCATGGGGGAAAGTATCTTTGCTGTTGCACGGCTCATACTTACGTCATAAGTTGAGCCAATAGTAAGTAACTAGCTTGTATTTAATTAGTTGTAACTGGCTTCTTTATTAAAATTACTGAACTCACCTGATTTAAATTTGGTTAACTCTGCTTTAAGTTGAGTAACTGATTTATCATTAAGATAAACCCCACCATCAACACATCCTACAAAAGAACAAGTTTTAATAACTAAAAAGTGATTGGCACTGTTACCACTATGAAAACTGTATTCATAATCAATCGAAGTGTTATATGAGCTTTCAAAGGTAATAATCTTTTTAGTTATTGTGTCTTCCTTCTCAATGGCTTGTTTATTCCATGCCTCATATTTATCAATTGCTGTTAATACAGCAGGCAAATCGCGCTCATTTATTTTAAATTCTAATGTGCTTTGGGTACAACCATACTTATTACAATTTGAACCATATGCATCAGCACTGTAAACGATGGTATCGCCTTTCAATGTATTCATTCGCATTACCTTTGCAAATGTCGTTTTGTTCAAGTATTTGCTTGCGATGCTATTGTATTCAGCTATCCCAACGTTCGTTTCAACCCTTGCTTCTTGTAGGTTAATATCTGCTGCCGTCATTGCACAACCTGCTAAAGTTGTCATCATTAATGCTGTTATTACTGCTTTCATTTCACTTCCTGTTTGTGAGCCTCTTAGGAGGTTCTGTTATTGATTAATTATTTTGATTTTATTAATATTTAAACCGCTTCATGCACAAAGTTACCTTCATTGTAATGAGTTTTACTCATTTAATTACCTTGAAGGACTTACCGAACATATTATAAGCTTGTATTTGAATATTATTCACTAAACTAGTAACGTCTGCCACTACATACAGAGACAACAAACATCATTGATGAGCATTAATGCTACCTCATACGCCCCAAAGTGAAATGAAAAACTAAAGAGTCATGAGAAACTTCGGTCGCTTTGATTTTAATATATAGCCAATAACGATTTTTTTTTGCAAAAAAATTGTTGCTTCTCTTAAGAGATTTATGGCTAATTATCCATAAAATCGTGCAGGTAAGTTTTCGAAATTAATTATTTCTTGATGGAATCGACCAAATGTATTCGTCATAGACTCATAAGAATCAGTCAAAACACTATTAGTAAAACTTCCATTTATTGAAAGAATAAGATCATCAAAATCACTTTCATCAGTAGAGTCTAAAACCGAAATCATATTATCTTTAATGCTAGGAGTTATAGTTGAATTTTCGATAGTTTCAAATGACACAATATTCATTTGAGCAGGAATATCTTCACTTACCCTGTATGCATATTCAATTAATTTTGTTTCAGCAGGCATGAATAACGTGGCTTCTTGATTTTCACCATGAGTTACCCTCAAAATCCGACCTAATATTTGGCGGTAATGAAGCTCAGTTTTTATGTTGGTTAAATGGCAACAAACTTGTAACCGAGGAATATTAGTACCTTCACTGATCATACCTATACTGACAATCCACTTGTTTGTTCCTTGCGTGTATTGCTTGATCTTTTCACTAGGGCAATTCTCTTTATAACTTACAATATCGGCATTCTCATTTAGCTCATGTTGAATTATTTCAACAATTTTCAATGCATGTTCAACAGAGGAAGCGACAACTAAACCTCCAGCATTTGGGTTACTTTGACGAATTATATTTAGTTGTTTATCTGCTCGTTTTATTAGGTTAATAATAATATTTTCATCATGTATTAGTTCTGTATAGGGGAATGAGGAACCTGATAAAAGCTCACCAAAACTACTAAAATATTTGGTAAAATTTGAATTTGTAAGTTTTATATTATCATTATCAATAGCAATGATTTTAGGCAAGCGGCATACGTTATCTCGTATTGCATCAACAAGACTGTACACATAGTCGCATTGGATTTTCCCTTTCGATGAACAGTATTTTGATAGAGTAATTGGGGTAGCATCAGATCGCCAAGGCGTTCCTGTTAACGCTAACGTATAAGTGGCTTTATCTTGAATGTTTTTAATTATTTCTTTGCCCCATTTATTAGCATTTTCATCATGACTTCCACTGCAATGGTGAATTTCATCAAAGACAGCAAGCACTTTAAATTTTTTGAATAATGCCCAAAAGTTTTCGTCAAGGTAAGCCATTTTTTGATAAGTTATAGATTGGCCCTTTGCACCTAATTTTCCGTCAAAAGAGTACCTTGTAATATCACTTAGCACAGTAGAAAACTCACTTGCCACAATGCTAGAAGGAGAAAAACAAAGTACTAGGTCAATATCACCATTACTCAGTAATCGATTAGCCAAATTTGCGGTCATGAACGTTTTTCCCGCAGCAGGAGTTGCCTGTACCAAAAAATGGCTTTGCCCTGATTGATATCTCTCTAATGCAAGTTCAATACATTCATGCTGCCATCTTCTTAATTTCATCTTTATATTTCCCTATTGTTTAGAATGAATTCAATAACACGAATTTTGCCGAGAATTTTACTGTTTTGTTCTCTTCTCTTGTCATACCTAGGTTGTAGTTCATTTATTAACTCAGGGTATTCTTTACATAGTTGTTGGTATTCTTCTGCTTCACCAATACCTATTAGTAGCTGTTGCTTATAAGCTTTATGCTTATCTTTAAGACCACTTGAAGATGAATTATCATGTCTTTTTTGATTTTTCTGAAAATTAACAGTCTTTACATGAATGTTGCTGAATGTGTCAGACCTTACTATTACCCCATTTTTTACAAGCAGCTTCATTTGTGCTAATACAAAGTAGAGCATCTCTACGACTCCAAAATGGTCTTCGCCAACTTTTTCTACAAAAGCTTGCTTAAGTTCAAACGCTGTAAAGCTATCAAAAGTTGGATCGCTCACTATTTTTAAGATTTGCTCATCAACTTGCATATAAATAATCTTAAATCATTAAAACACTACATAAAGGTAGTTTAACACCTTTTTAAGGTGTTTCAATACCTCGATAAAAATAATTACATATGAAAAGATTTAGTTATTTAATAATGTGAAAATTAAATGAGTAGTATTGCTAAAAAGCTCGGTAAGAAAATAAAACTGGCAAGAGTTGAAGTAGATATGTCGCAAAGTGACTTAGCTCAAGTGTCGAATATAGACTCTTCCCATATAGGTAAAATTGAGCGTGGTGAAGTAAATATTACTGTTGAAACACTTTATAGAATAGCTAAAGCGCTAAGGTGTAGCCCTAAGGTATTATTACCAGAATAATTTATTTTTTAAATTAAAGTAATAACCAATTGTTGCCCAGTTCAATATCAGTGAAGTAAGCTATCAATATTAAATTTTGTAGTACCTTTTTATCATAATTATATTACTTTATATCGGGCACTTTCGCGCATATTTGAAGTAGTATCAATACGGGAATACGGGAATACGGGAATATGGGTATATTGTAATTTTCATATCTTAGCTCGCTAACAGTGGGGAATAAATATCTGCTGCAATCAAGTAATCTACCCTAAAGTTTAGTATTGAAATATGAAACATCCTATGCGTGAAATCAATGATTATAAAAGAGAAATTAACAATAGATTAGTCAGTAAAGAATAGAGCTATCAATAAGTTCTAACTTTAGATGATAACACTCTAAACCAAAATAGAAACGAAGCAATCAAGCGTGCTAAAAAACACTGTGAAGAACAACTAAAGCTAGAAAAAGAAGCACTCGAAAAATTTCAATTAGAATCATGGGATAAAGTGAATAAAGAGCCTGATAATTTCAAACTTATTAGACAAGTACAATTTAGCGAAGCTCAAAAATTATTAGACCCAGTTGGTGACGAAATAAATATTGTTTTATTAGATTTTGAAACAACAGGCTTGAACCATAAAACAGATAAAGTTATTGAGTTAGGCTTAGTAAAAATACGATATAGCCCATCAGCACAATGTATGACTGAAATTAGTTTAGTTAAGTCTGTATATAACGATCCTGGATTGCCAATCCCACCAGAGATTACCTTAATTACAGGCATTAGTGATGAAAATGTCAAAGGTCATAAGATTGATATTGAGGAAGTTAATAGATGGATAGGTGGAGAAGAAACCTACATTATTGCTCATAACTCAAAGTTTGATCGACCTTTTTTTGAGAAACTTATGGGGGCGAATAATTACAGTTGGGGTTGTTCGGCAAACCAAATAGAGTGGAACAAAATTGAAGGGTATAGAATCGAAAGTGCAAAGTTTGAATATATATTATTGAAGTTAGGTTATTTTTATGAAGGTCACAGAGCTAGTATTGATTGCTTAGCAATGGTTCAAATGTTCTATGTTTTACCACAAGCGTTAGATGAGTTATTAATCAAAATCAATGAAAATAGCGTGATAATTGAAGCTCAAGGTGCTCCTTTTAGTATCAAAGATAAATTAAAAGAAGCTGGCTATCGTTGGAATGGCGATAATAAAGTTTGGTGGATGGAAGTACCTGAATCCCAACACAATCAATATTTAGAAGAATTAGATAATTTAGATAATAACTATAATTCAAGTAAAGCCGTTTGCTCTAAGAAACTTAAGGAGTCTATGGTTACCTTAGATTCCTTAAGAAGAAGGCATATGAACTTGGAGTTAGGTTTTGATACAGGTAGCCATATTCGTCACACTGATGGTTATATGAGGGATAAGCCAGATTGTGACAACTTAGAGTACTGCATTAATAATGTTGTTAATTGTATTAAGCCATATTTAACAGGTGAGTAATATATGGTAAAAATTTTTGAACAATGTCCCCTTAGCGCACAAAGTGATCCTGTATATTACTGACTGAGTCTCAAGTATTATGACTGAAAAGTCGTCTTTTCAGAAAAGAGATCTTGGCTGTATTCCTTTAAAAATAATTAACCATAAATGAGAATAATATCAATCAATATGCGTAGTCACACTTGAATTATAAAATTTTGCAATATACCGTTATCTTCTTTTTATCAGTCTGCGTAAAGCAGTATAAATTATTGTTAGGAGTAGGTTATGAGCGAACAATCAGAACGTGAAATAAAGAATATCAAAAGGATTGTTAGAATTAACATTATTGGAAAAGTCGTAAAGCACTTAACTACAATCATTTTCATTAGTTGGATTGCATATTTAATATTTTATTAATGGTTAATTGAATATAATAATATGCAAGCAATATTATTATAGGTAATAGCATCATAATCTAGTAATAATACGCTTATATTGAAATTAGCATAAAAGCATAAATCAGTATTACCTTCATAAATATAATTTAATGGCATGACATGCTGTTGCATTCCTGACATTATGCAGTTTTTTTATTAGTAATTGGACGATCAGGTGAACAAATGAAAACATTAACATTAACATTAACATTATTTTTTACCTTAATGTCTCAGGCTGCTGATATAAAACAACCAAAGCAATCCAACAAAGAACAAATTCAAGCTAAATGCTATTACATGTCGGCACTCATAGGGCTCAAAAAAGAATCTATGGAACATGCTAAGTTAGCAAAAAATTTAGATAAAGCCGATTTTATGTATCAGGTTGCATTTACTGACGGTTATATCAACATGTTTATGAAAGCCTATAAAGTCAAAGAGAAAGAAGCTGCACTTGAAATTTATCAAGAAGTTTGTAAATAGAACAGTCAGCTAAAACTAATATTAAATAACAGATAGTGTTCTGGAACGAAATTCCACTTGCAAGTATTAGTCTTAAACGGACATCAACAGGGAATTTTCTAAAGAGATAGGTAGTTATTTAATACCAATTTAGCGTTAGCGAATTACTAATTTAGGGTTCGTTCTTTCGAATTCAGTAATACAATCGTATTTTGCTAGTTCAGTTAATCTGTCATCAATAAGTTTTTATAGATAAGGTCAATTTGATTTTACTTTTTGTGTTTGGTGTTCACAATCATGAATTAAAGTTAATTTAATAGCTAACCTTACGTTTGATGAAAACTTGTAGCAGGCTTAATACTAAAAAACATCTTTAAGAGGTCTTTGTGTCTTGAAATAACAGTTAAGTGACACGCCTATATAAAATCATTAAACTAAACACAAATAGCATTACTGTTTCAGGCTCTGGTACGGCTATTACTTTGACTAATGCTATTCCTGTCCATGGATAATTTATATCACCATCCATTTGAGGTAAGCTTAATTCTGAGCTTGCTCCAACGCCATAGCTCTCAAGCTGGCCACCCATATTAAATGTGCCATAGAAAGCATCGTTAACAATAGCTTCACGGTAAGCACCTACTTCTACTGTTTCTGACTTATACAACGCATGGGTTTGATAAAAAGCATCAGTATATATATCGCCATTATAATCGCCTATTGGTAGGTAGTTAGTATAACCAAACAATTCAATAAACCTTAATTGGTCGGTAATACTGTCAGTATAATCTTGACCGCTTGCTCCACCATTGTCTCCAATTGTCCAAATTTTATAATCGAAGAATACATTATATAAACCTGCCATTTGCTGTTCGTTCGCAATAGCCCAACCTTGGTTGCTATCTAGGGCTTCATTTACGCTCATCCCTTGTGTTTTATCCCACCTAAGCCAATGTATATCTTTGCTACTAACAATCTTAGTCGCTGTATCTAAGGTGTAATCGTAGTGGGTGATCAAGCTTGCAGTAGAGTTAAATGAGAAAAGAGCAGCTAAGTAAAGCCAAGTAAAAACATTCATAAAAACATATCCTTAATTTATGAATTTCAATGTTTTACAAATCATCCCACAGATTGATATTTATCGCCATAGTTAGAAGAAATTAATTCTTAGTTAGCTAGGATAGTTAAGCCGTGTAAATTGAGCTGGATTTTTCTTTAAAGCTTTTATGACCGTTTTTGTGGCTTAATTGCCTATCAGGATAAAGTTAGGTCAACGTTTTTGAACGCGGTAAAAAGGCTAATAAGCTAGTAATGTTCATGTCCACTTTGTCGGATCATAAGTCATAAGGGAATCATGGATGCAAACGACTACTTTAAGTTTCGGAGCTGACGTTACTCATAATTTGTGAAGATCAACATATCAAGCTGTTGACCTTAAAAATTTGTTTCATGAACATAAGCGATATCTTGATAAACTTAAATCAATATTAACACCCGAACAATTAAATAAAGCTGAATTAACATAAATAATCACTTGATAATCTAATGTTATATACAACTGAGCCTGAGTATTTAGGAGGACAGCTTTCTTCATGGTCAGCTCAAATCGACTCTGCCGCTTTTAATTTTGATGATGATCTAAGCCGACTTTTTGTAATTTCAACTGGTAATAATCGTGAAGTAAGTGCGTTGGCAGATCATTGGACACAAGCGGAGCTTTCTCAGATTGAAGACCCCGCACAATCATGGAATGCGCTAACCGTAGGATCTTATACAGACAAAATCACTATAGATGAAAGTGGTTTCGAAAATTGGTCTCCGATGGCTGAATTCGGTGATTTAAGTCCAGATACCAGAACGTCAAGAAATTGGGGTTGGATAAGGCATGCACCTTACAAACCTGAAATAATTGCTGAAGGTGGCAATAGATTGATTTCACCAGATACTACAGAAGTAAATGATGCAGATTGCGTATCGTTATTAACTACTTCAGGCCGTTCAACGGTTCAGTTATTTGAAACCACTAAAGACTCTAGTGCAGCTACAGTACTTATTTCAAATTATGCAGCCCAACTAATGGCTGAGTACCCTACATTATGGCCTGAAACTGTTAGAGGTCTATTAGTTCACTCTGCTCGTTGGACTACTAGAATGTACGAAAGGTACGGGGTTTTGTTAGCTGCACACTCTGCAAAAGTTGCCAAAGAAACAATGCTCAGGACGGTCGGTTATGGAGTCCCAAATCTTGAACGAGCAAAATTCAGTTTATCAAATGAATTTACTATGGTTTCTGCAAATGTAATCAGACCATTTATTAAGAAGCCCGATGCATCAGCTTCTGAAGACCCAAAACTAAACAAGATGCAGCTTTATCAATTACCTTGGCCTTCCGATGTATTAAGGGCAGAACCCAGTGAGCAGGACGTTAAGCTTAAAGTTACTTTATCTTATTTTATTGAACCTAACCCAAGCTGGAGAGGATTTAAGAAACGTTATAGTTATCAGTCTCATGCATTGAGGTTCGATGTAATTAAGCCGGGTCAACATCTTGATAATTTAAGGCGCAAGTAAATGCTCTTATGGTAGGTGATGATTATGAGCGTCCTGAGGGGGATAGAAGTGGATGGCCATTGGGTAGTTCTTTAAGGAAAAGAGGTAGTATTCACTCCGATGTTTGGATTGGAACTGCTCAAGACCTAGCAGATATGCACACCATTGCCATATGTCCGGTTGGTGGAAATATAAGACAGGAATGGATCGCTGGCAAAGTGAAGTAAGGTAGAGCTTGCTCATTTCTTTAGAAGTCCCTGATACTGATATAGATGTATATTCTGAAGTGGAAACCATTATTGAAAATTCTGTAACCATATCAGTATGATCATAATTGATCTTGTTGGCTCGTAAATCCGCTATATATATGAAAATCGGATCTACGGTCTAATATTAGGGCGATTAATTTAAGCTGAAATGTTTATTTAGGAAGCTAAGGGTAGTCAGAGTTAAACCAGTATAGTTATGTCTATTAATAACTCATTGAAGATGAGACAAGTGACGTGGTTTAATAGATTCGACTACCCCAGTTAAGAGATAATGA
>TARA_R110002060_G_scaffold76751_1_pt1 | contig 26351 bp, 15 predicted proteins | sample TARA_R110002060 | Tara Oceans TARA_R110002060 (sample SAMEA4397091) | marine metagenome | biome: Polar Biome; feature: [MES] marine water layer (ENVO:01000295) within the mesopelagic zone...; material: water (ENVO:00002006), including particulate matter (ENVO:01000060) such as...... | reverse complement strand
TGTAGCTGCCCTCCAGTTTCTAGTTATGAAGACTAGTTATTTTTTGTAGTCGAGTATTAAAAAAATAGACAAAGGTATTTAAAAATAGACAAACTCCGGTTTGTCTATTTTTTTGCATGTAATAAAAAACAACATTCAAAAAAATTAATTTAAATTTTCTTTAATTACAGTATCTTATTGAATTTATACATATTTGTATAATGACTTATCTTGTTTTTCTTCCTTCACTTATAAGGTCCATTAATAAAAGGTGAACTTTATGAATATTTTTGCAAACACAGAAATTCATCCTGACTTTCAGGAACATCAAATAGAAAGAATAAAAACATATCTTCGCTCAACAACCGTTGTCTCAATCATCGAGAGTGTTGAAGAGGGGGATATTGAAATAGCACAAGTCCTACATGGCTTTGTTGTTGGAGATGAAACAGGAAGGTATGAGCATGAAGATGTTGTTATCAGTTCTCCAATTCAATATAGCAAAGATTGTAATACACGGTTTTTTACTAAGTCTGGGTCATATTATGTGAGTGTTGAAGATGTCGATTATGTCACCTTGACCTTACCTGAATGGTTGACCATGTGTAATACGTTAATGAACCCCCAAGATATTCTTTGCTACCGATATTTACAGTGATTTTGGTTTTTAAGAGGTGAGCTAATTAGCTCGCCTTTTTTATGGGTAAAATATTTTATTTAAGGTAAGATAGTTTACAAATCAATAAGAATAAGCAATCGGATTGTGCATACACTTCTAACTTGGCTCGGCAATCGAGATCTTGAAAACATGGAGCAGGAACAAAATGCTGCCATCGTTACGCTTGCAACCAAATCAACAACCCCTTTTGATAAAATTGTAATTCTTGCTAATAAAGATGAAAACAAGTGGGATAAGTTTGAACGTTTTTTGAAAAAACGTATGGCAATGATTAACAGGCCCTCTCAAGATATTCAGGTTTTCATGGTAAATATCATCAGCCCTATTGATTATAAATCTATTGCTAAAGAAACTGAAAACTGGATAACAAAGTTAAGTGAAGAAGCGGATAGCTTATCTATAAACCTTACGTCAGGTACTCCTGCAATGACCACTTTATCGGTGCTTATCGGTAAAGGTAAAGCTAATTCACAGTTTCTACAGGCGACTCCTAAAAACGAATTAATTCAAGTAGAAATCCCCATTGACTTTGGGCAGGAATACCTAAAGTCAGCATCAAAAAATATAGCTAATAGTGCAACCTCATTACCGAAAATTGAACAAGCTTTTTCTGAGCTAACGGCAAATTCATCAGAAATGAAGCGTGTTGTTGATAAAGCTAAACGTATATCAGCATCTGAAGTTCCTGCATTAATTTTAGGAGACACAGGTACTGGTAAAGAGCTAATGGCAACAGCTATTCACAAAGGTAGCTTACGAGGCAATAAGCCTTTAAAAATTATTAACTGTGGTGCCTTTGCAGAAACTTTAGTTGATTCAACTTTATTTGGTCATAAAATCGGTGCATTTACTGGTGCAACAAAAGATCATCCTGGATTATTTGAGCAAGCTAATGGCGGAACTCTATTTTTAGATGAAGTCGGAGAATTAACCCCTGAAATTCAGGTAAAGCTACTTAGAGCATTGCAACAAGGTGAAATAATCCGTTTAGGTGATACCAAAACCATCAATGTTGATGTTCGTGTTATTGCAGCAACTCACCAAGATTTATTAAAACTAGTAAGCGAAGGCAAGTTTCGAGAAGACTTATTTTATCGTTTAGCGGTTGGTATTATCCAAATGCCTGCTTTACGTGAACGAAGTGAGGATATTCCTGCCATTGTTAGTCAACTTACTGCTCAAATAAACAAAGCAGGTAGCAAACACCCTGACTATGTAGGTAAAGAAATTTCCGAAAAGGGAATTAATTTTATTTTGTCGCAGTCGTGGCCAGGCAATATTAGAGAGCTATGGAGCACATTAAACAGAGCGTTTTTGTGGTCAGACTCACAAATTATTACAGATAAAGATCTTAGTGATGCGATAATTAATCGACATCAAAGTAATGATTGTACAGATGTTGTATTATCTTATAATGACAAGGTTGATATAAGTCAACTTACTGAACAATATCAGAAAAATTATGTAGTCGCTGCCTTGAAAGCTAGCGGAAATATGAAAAAGCATGCCACGGAAATGCTTGGCCTAAAAGACCACCAAACGTTAAGCAATTGGATGAAACGTTTAGGTATAGAGTCAGACAAATAATTAAATAAACACTAAAAAGTAAATTTGGCGCTGCTCTTGCAATTATGGACATAAGGAATCAAACAGGAATGAAGCAATCAATGAATTTTGAGCATATACAAAAAAAGTGGCCCCAGTTACATCAGCTTGCTGCATTTGCAGAAGAGTATGCTATTGATGATCCACAAAGCTCACTGGTAAAATTACGTTGCTTTGCTGAGCAAGTGGTTGGTTATCTTTATAAAGAGCTACGTTTACCTGTTTTTCCTAATTCCACTATCTACGATAAACTCACGTCTGACGATTTCACCAGTGTCGTGCCAAGTCTTATTACCGACAAACTACATGCTATTCGTAAAAGTGGCAACCAAGCTGCCCACCAAGGTCAGGTTGATCAACAACAAGCAATCTGGATACTTAAAGAAAGCTATTTTATTGCCTGTTATCTATTTATGGCTTACGACAATGGCAAGCAAAGCGATTGTCCTGTATTTACAGCACCAGAACAAAAGCAGCCCATAAATCAGGCTGACGCTGAATTCACTAAAAAGAACAAGCAACTTGCAGAGCAACTCGCAGAAAATGAAACTCGCCTGAAAAAAGCACTAAAAGAATTAGCCATATCTGAGCAAGCGCAAAAACAAGCACAGCTTGAAGCGGTAAAACTTAAGCAAACTATCAACCAAGCGAAAGTGGCTGAAGTTAAAGGTCGCAATAAACAAATTACCTCAAGTTTTAACTTTAGTGAAGATGAAACTCGTGCTCGTATTATTGATATGGACTTACGTGCCGCAGGATGGGATGTATCGCTTGATGAATCGAGTACCGATGAAGTTGGTAAAGAAGTTGATGTAATTAACCAGCCTACACCTACAGGTAATGGCCGAGTTGACTATGTGCTTTGGGATGACGATGGACAACCATTGGCAGTCATAGAAGCTAAAGCTGCTAAACACTCTGCTGAAAAAGGTCGTGAACAAGCCAAAATTTATGCTGATGCATTAGAAATTCAATATAGTCAACGTCCGGTAATATTCTATTCTAATGGCTACGACATCCGTATTTTAGATGATGTTCAAGGTTACAATAGCCGTAAGTTGTATGGCTACTATTCAAAAGATTCGCTGCAATACCTAATAAAACAACGCAGCCTTAAAAAAGATTTAAACCAAACACCAATTGATACCAATGTCGCAGGGCGCATATATCAAATGGAAGCCATCACTCGTGTTAGCGAACGTTTTAGCGAAAAACACCGCAAGTCACTTATGGTTATGGCAACAGGAACAGGAAAAACCCGTGTTTCTATCGCATTAGCTAAACGACTATTAGATGCAGGTTGGGCTAAGCGAGTCTTGTTTTTATGTGACCGAAAAGAACTACGAAAACAAGCGGGTAATGCCTTTAATGAACATACCAATGAACCTTTGTATGTTGTTGGTAAGAGTAAAAAAGGATTGGCAGATAGTGCTCGTGTATTTGTCGCTACATACCCAGGTATGATGAGTATATTTCAAAAATATGATGTTGGATATTTCGATCTTATAGTGGCAGATGAATCACATCGTTCTATTTATAATATCTATGGTGATATCTTTAAATACTTTGATGCGCTAGAGATCGGTTTAACCGCAACACCTGTCGAAATGGTATCGCGTTCAACTTGTCAGTTATTTGGCTGTGACTTCAAACTGCCAACAGCTAACTACCCGTTAGAACAAGCGATTGAAGAAGAGAACTTAGTTCCTTATAGAATAGTCAGTTTTACTACAAAATTTCTACGTGAAGGCATTAAAAAGGATAACTTAACAGACGAACAAATTGCACAGCTTGAAGAGCAAGGTATCGATCCTAACGAGCTAAATTTTGACGCAAAGCAAGTTGATGAAGCTGTTAAAAATAAAGATACCAATCGTGTTATTTTACGTAACTTAATGGAAAAAGGTTTACGTGATGTTGATGGCCAATTACCGGGAAAAACCATTGTTTTTGCTCGTAACATACTTCACGCTGAACTTTTGGTAGAATTATTTGGTGAAATGTATCCACAACTTGGCAGTAATTTTTGTCGATTTATTCACTCAAAATTTGACCGAGCAGAAGAACTCACTGATGACTTTAAATCAAGTGAAGAAAATAGCGTTCGTATTGCTGTGTCAGTCGATATGCTTGATACAGGCATTGATGTACCAGAATGCGTAAATCTTGTTTTTGCTAAACCAATCAAGTCAAAAGTTAAATTCTGGCAAATGATTGGCCGTGGCACACGTTTATGTAAAGACCTCTACGGCAAAGGCAAAGATAAATCACACTTCTTGATATTTGATCACTGGGAAAACTTCGATTACTTCGATATGGACCCAGAAGAAGAAGACGTGAAGCAAAGTAAATCACTTACCCAAAAGCTTTTTGAATCACGTTTAACCTTGGCTGAAACCACGCTTAAAAAAGCGGATGTGGAAACTTTTGATGAAGTGATTAAATTAATTCATCAAGATGTATGTTCTCTTGATATGAATACCATAGCTGTGCGAGATAATTGGCAAGTTGTTGAAGCATGTAAAGATGAAAAAGCACTCAACCAATTCGCCCCGCAAATGAAAGCAAATTTGTTTGAGCACCTAGCACCACTGATGCAATGGCGCAATATCATGGGGCAAAGTGAAGCCTATAAATTTGATAATGAAATGGCAATCATTCAAACCTTGGTATATATCGACCCAAGTCAAATTGATTTGGCCAAGCAAAGTGTAATGAACAAGGTTGAAACGCTGCAAATGCATCTTAATGAAGTGCGAGCTAAAGCAAGTGATATTGCCAAAATACAAACAGAAGCCTATTGGCAAGACCTCACTGCTTCAATAAAAGGCTTTGCAGCATTAGAAGAAAGTCGCATAGCACTGCGTAGCATTATCCATCTGCGTGACAAAGGTACTTATGTCCCTGAGCCAGAACTCATCTTAGATATTAAAGAAGATACTGCCGACTATATAGTAACTGAACGGCTAACCAAAATTGTGTCTATTGATTATCAAATATTCCGCCAAGAGGTAGAAAAAACACTGTCGCCACTATTCGAAACTGATGTGGTTTTGCAAAAAATTAGAGCAGGTATTGCGGTGAGTAAAGATGATTTAGCACAACTAAATTCATTAGTTCATACCCAAAACCCGAAAGTTGACTTAAATACCCTTAAAGAATTTTTCCCTGAATCATCAGCAAGCTTAGACAAAATTCTTCGAACCATAGTTGGTATGGATAAAGCCGCTATTGAGCAAAGTTTTATGGAGTTTGTGCAGCAAATTCATACCCATGTTAACGCTAAACAACTGCGCTTTATAAGCATGCTAAAAAATCATTTGATTCGCTATGGTTCTATTCAAATAGAACAATTGTATGATGCGCCATTTACCCAAATTCACAACATGGGGCTAGACGGTGTATTTAATGAAAAACAAGCCGATGTAATCGAACAATTTATAAAACAATTTGAAGTGGATTTAGGTGATAAGTCCTTGTCCGTAGATAAAATAATCGAAAAAGAAATTCGCATTTAATTTTAAATAATTATTCGGCATATTAACACTTTTATAGTCGTAGCCTAATAAAATAACTAAGAGAAACACATGATCACAGGTCCACTGAAAAGCAAAATAGATAAACTTTGGGAAGAATTCTGGACGGGCGGTATAACCAACCCGTTAACGGTAATCGAGCAAATCACCTTTTTAATGTATGCCCGAATGTTGGATATGAACGAACAAGCCGATGAAAAACGTGAGGCCCGTACCAAAAAGACTTTTAGCCATCGCTTTAACGAACAGCAGCAACATTTACGTTGGCAGAACATTCGCCATTTAGGTTCTGAAGAGCTTTATAAAGTGGTAAAAGATGAGTTATTCCCATTCTTCGCCTCAAGTTCAAGTGCTGACAACGAAGGATCACTGTTTGCTGAGTTTATGAAAGACGCGCAATTGATGATCCAAAAGCAAAGTTTGTTAGTAAAAGCGGTAGAAATGGTCAACGACTTACCATTAGATAATAGCGACACCAAAGGTGATTTATATGAATACCTGCTTAGCAAGTTAACTACAGCAGGTATTAACGGTCAGTTTAGAACGCCACGTCATATTATTCGTGCCATGGTTGAAATCATGGACCCTGATAAAAACAGCCGTATTTGTGACCCATCGACTGGCACAGGTGGTTTCTTGTCTGTTTCCTATGAATACTTACTGGAAAAATATACCTCTGCCGAAGGCATTGAGCGTGAGCCTCTATTTATCACTGAGGGAGACGATGCTGGCAAACCGATGTTAGATATCCATGGCAAGCAAGTTGAAAATGTACTTTATTCTGGCGACTTAATTGAGCCAGAAGACAGAAAGCACATTGATACTGATATGTTCCATGGCTTTGACTTTGACGCAACCATGTTACGTGTGGCAGCAATGAACTTAGTAATGCATGGCATTAAACAACCAGACATTCATTATCAAGATACTTTAAGCCAACGCTTTAGTGAAAACTTCCCTAATGAAGCTAAAGGTGGCATGCAAATAATTCTCGCGAACCCACCGTTCAAAGGCTCTCTAGACGAAGAAGACGTATGCCCAGAGTTATTACGTAAAGTAAAAACTAAGAAAACAGAGCTACTTTTTGTTGCGCTGATAGAGCGCATGTTACAAGTGGGTGGCCGTTCAGCGACTATCGTACCTGATGGTGTATTATTTGGCTCATCAAAAGCGCATGTGCAATTGCGCCAACTATTGGTAGATAATAATCAGCTTGAAGCGGTTATTTCACTGCCAAGCGGTGTATTTAAACCGTATGCAGGTGTATCAACCGCAATACTAATATTTACCAAGGGCGGCACTACCGACCATGTATGGTTTTATGACGTACAAGCCGATGGTTTCTCGCTTGATGATAAGCGAACACCTATTAAAGAAAACGACTTACCGAGCTTAGTAAGTGAATTCAAAGCGCGTGATAAAGCTATTGCCACTAGTGATAAAAACGATAAAACCCAAAAATCGTTTTGGGTAAGTAAAGACGATATCACCTCCAATAAATACGACCTTTCCATTAACCGCTACAAAGAAGTGGTTTATGAAGAAGAAAGTTATGAAACGCCTAAAGTGATCTTAAGTAAGTTAGTGGATTTGGAAAATGAAATTCTTGACGACTTAAAAGCGTTGGAGAAAATGTTGTGAGTTGCCCTGTAGTTAAACTTGGAGATGTTGTTAGTTTTGTTGGTGGTTCACAACCTCCCAAATCGACCTTCATATTTGAGCCAAAAGAAGGGTATGTTCGCTTATTGCAAATTAGAGATTATAAATCTGATAAGAACTTAACTTATATCAAAGAAGACTCAACTAAGAAATTTTGTACTAAGCATGACGTGATGATTGGACGTTATGGGCCGCCAGTATTTCAAATATTGAAAGGCTTGGAGGGGGCATACAATGTAGCTTTAATGAAAGCAAAGCCTTCAGGAAAAGTAGATAGCGATTATCTGTACCAATTTTTAAAACAAGATAAGCTTTTTCGACTAATTGATGGTTTATCACAACGCACCGCTGGCCAAAGTGGCGTAGATATGGATGCCCTTAAAGATTATCCAATGCTATTGCCATCACTGAATGAGCAAAAGCGTATTGCAGAGATATTAGATAAAGCCGATGCCATTCGTAGCAAACGTCAACAAGCAACCGAACTTGCAGACGACTTTCTCCGTAGTGTCTTCCTAGACATGTTTGGTGATCCTGTTACAAACCCGAAAGGCTGGGAAGTGCAAACAATTGTTGGTTTAGCCTCTCAAGAAAAACACTCCATCAAACGAGGTCCTTTTGGCGGAGCTTTAAAGAAAGAAATATTTGTTGATAAAGGGTACTTAGTTTACGAACAATATCATGCATTAAATAACGACTTTAGTTTTGCAAGATACTTTATCGATGAAAAAAAATTCCAAGAACTAAAAGCTTTTGAAGTGACCCCAGGTGAGATAATAATTAGTTGTTCAGGAGTTAATTTAGGAAGGCTTGCTATTGTGCCTGAAGGAAGTCCTACAGGGATAATAAATCAGGCACTTTTAAAAGTTAAACTTAACAATACTAAAATGCTTAATGAAATGTTTATAAGTATCTTTACCCACCCAAACTTTAAACGTGAATTTTTTGGTGATAATCGAGGTAGCGGTGTACCTAATTTCCCTCCAATGAGTAGCTTTAAAGAATTTGGCTTTATAGTTCCACCTATTGAGGAACAACTAAAGTTTATAGCTATTGTTGATAGTGTTAAGCAATTAAAACTGAGAATAACCTCTTCTTTTGAATTGGCTAAAGATGAATTTAATTCACTTAGCCAAAAAGCCTTCGCAGGCGAACTATAACTCTTTTTATATATAGAAAATAACAAGGAAGTAAGTTTTGAATATAAGTGGTTTTACTATAAATGATATTTTATGGGATGGGTTAAGAGCCTGCCAACAAGGCAGTGTTAAAACGGCATTGAGCTACGTTAGAAAACCATTTAATGACGAGACTAAATCTTGTTTAATTAGTCTTCCTACCGGGGCTGGTAAATCGGGCATTATTACGGTTATTTGTCATAAAGCTACCCAAAGGAAGGTATTAGTTTTATGTCATCGAAGAGCTGTTTGTGATCAACTTTTTGATGACATAAATGGTAAGTTCTTTACTGAACGTGCCGAAGGCGAAGATATTCCATTAAAACGAGCATTTGACGATGTTGACGACACTTCGGCAAATGGCATCTATGTATCAACCTTTCAAAAGCTACAAACTTTTAATCAAGCACAATTAGATGAATTGAAACAAAATATTGATCTGGTAATAATCGATGAAGGTCATGCAGAGCCATCTCCTGTTTGGCGAAATTTGGTGCGCGGAATGGGCGCACATAAAATAGTTATTACCGCAACGCCATATCGGAATGATCTATTTCAATTTGATATTGATGCGGATGCAAGTTACATCTACACCTTTGAAAAAGCATTAGCAGATGGGGTACTTAAAGAACCTGACTTTGAAACGATCGAAGCAGAAAACTTAACCGCTTCCATTCGTCAGTTTCTGGATGATAACCCGAATACTAAGTGCATCATAAAATGTAATAAATTTAGTGATATTAACCACTATTATAATGAATTAAACGGAGCCTTTAACGTATTGGCAGTTCATGACCGATATACAGGCGATGCACGAGTTAATGCAAAAGCAATTGTTCCGAAGAAGCTAAAAGATACTGATTATGAAGTAATTATTCATCAACATAAGTTAGATGAAGGGGTAGATATTCCTCAAGCTAAATTGTTGGTGTTAACCTATGCAGTAAATAGCGGTAGAGAACTTGTGCAAACTATTGGCCGTGTTGTTCGTTTATTTGGTGATATTGAGCCTAAAGTTATCGAACTTGGACAAAATGCCAATGAACAAATGTGGCTAAACTATAGAACATTTGATACTTCACTTAATAGCCCATCAGCGGTAACTAAATTTATTGCATCATTAGATATTAACAAATTGATAGAGCTTTATTTAGAAGCTTTTCCTGATGCTAGTTATTACGGTAATCGATTTCTAAGTAAGTTTGATCTTAATGCCTTTAACCCTGAACAATCTCTAAACATCCCCACTGCATCAATTTGCTTTTTAAATCAATCGTCAGGTTTTAATGCTCAGCTTATGTCTGATACTTTGTATTGGCGATGTAATAACGCAGGGGAATTAGCAAAACAATTTAATACGCAATGGGGTATCAAAGTTGTTGTTTCTATCGCTTTTAACAAATCTAAGTTTTTAGTTGATCAATTCTTCTTCGAACCATCATTAGAAGTTACGCTCTTTAAAGCACTAAAACCCAACATTGTCGCTATTTACGATAGTAGAGGTCGCAGGTTTGGCAATGATAAAGACTTAAAACTAGGCAGTGCTGTTTCCCAAGACAAGCTGCTAAATGTTATGGCGTTAGGAGAGTCAGCCACAACTAAAGAAGCGAGTAGTAAATCAGTTAGTACTGCGAGAAAGCGTCCTGAGAGTATTGCCGTGAAAGGGGCCGATTTAGAGCAAATAGCCGATTTACAAGGGAATGCAGCATATCGTTTATCTACGATGAAATGTGACACTTATGATCTTCTTGATAAAAAATTAGGTAGTTATTATGTTGGCGTAGATTCCGGCAGAATATCAGATCAAAAAGAGAGTTCATTTAGCCTAGTTGAGTTAAATGATTGGCTAGACGAAATGGAAGCTACAATTTCATCTGACTCTGACATATCTAGTGCGCTTGTTCATTCATTTGCTAAGCCTGTAGCTGTAGACACTAATCTACAAATCGAAAGCTTAATTTTTGATTTGAGCGAATTTGAAAGCCCAATAAACATTGTTATAGGTGATGAAGAGTTCACGCTAGACAATGATTTTATATATAGAGAATATGATGGTGGTTTTTTATTAAATCCTGACGTAGCTAGTAGTGGCGTTACAGTTCAATTACAAGCTGATGAGCCTTTCTTAGTCTTATCTTCAGCTTCACCAATGTATTACTCCTCTCAAGCTGGAGATGAACCAGATAGCGATATTATTGACCTTTTGACTGAGCGCTTACATAAAGCATTATTAGAAAATGGTGTTGGTTATGCGAAAAATAAATTTTATGAACTTAAACTACCAGTTGAAAATCAATTTAATATTGCCAGTTCTCAATTAGCAAACGTGATTATAGGGCTAGATTCACTAACAGGGGCAAACCTTGATGAAAAAGGTTATGACCATAGAGTTTATCAAGTCGTTAACCAGGGTTTCAGTACCAACTCAATTTTTTATCTTTTAGATCAAATTAAAGCCAATTCGTTGCCTAACCCAACTCGAAGTGATTTAGGACCGTTCAATCAATATATTCCTGCGGCAGATCTTGTACTTAATACCGATATGGGAACTGAACCTGCCGATTTTATTCTCTCATCTCCCGATAAGTTAGTTTATGTACATATTAAATGTGGATCATCACAGAACACACAATCATCAGCCGGAGCATTGGCTGAAGTAGGCTCTCAAGCAATAAAAAATATTGAAATATTGATTAGCGGAAATAACAACTTAAGGGCTGGTAATTGGAATCGCTTGCTTGGCCCATGGCCGCAACGAGGAGCAGCCCAGCTAATGAATGAAAGAATTAGATTGTTTGAAGGGCAAGCTTTTACAGCCGCAGATGAAAACGAAAGGCGATTAAAAACTGAAGAAGTATGGGATGTTATTGCTCAACGGAGGCGATCTAACACTGTTAGTAAAGAAGTATGGATTGTTGCAGCGAATAGTTTTTCTGCTAGCCATTTTGAAACACAATTACAGCGTGGACATAATGCCCGAAGTGAATCATTGCAAGCTTATCAGCTAATACAAAGCTGGATGTCTACAGCACATAGTAGTGATGTCGAGTTGAAAATATTTGTTTCTCAATAGAGAAACATCATTTTATGAACCATTAATAAATGCTTTAAAAGTAAATGCAGAAAAAATGGCTTAGGGAATTGATGAACCCATGATTATATTATTTTGGATTTACCGATAGCTACCAACACGATAATTGAGAGTTTTATGGAAAAATTTACATCATTTTTAGAGTTAATTAATTACTTCGCTGATAAGTTAAATTATGAAGAATCAAGCTGGTACAAGGGCTATAAAAATACTCATCAACAAGTATTAGCAAACCCAACATCGGATAGCAGTTTGGAGTTGATTTGGTATACAAGAGATAATTCTGTATCAAGCCTGAAGCAAGGTGCTCCGTCTAAGGACGAGTTTCAAAAAGCAAAAGCAGTCTTTGCAGAAATATCTCAGCAGATAGTGAAATCACCTGATAGAGAAACATACAAACTTGTTCAAAATAAGCTTAAAAAAGCCAAGGACGATGGTGTTTTGTCTAAAATGTATTGGGCATTGTTAAATAGAACTTTTGCTGCCGTTGCTCCTGAACTTGTTACATCGACTGTTGATTCAGATAGCTTTAAAATTGTTGTTAAGTACTTAAACGAGCAGTTTGGGCTAAATGTGAACACTAACGGTAATTGGTTTGAAAATAATATTTATTTTAAAGAAGAAGTAGCTAAGCACTTACCTGAAGGTTTCAATCCCTATTATATAAATATGGCATTTTGGCACACTTGTGCCCAGCTAGCTAAAGAAGCTAAAGAAGCTAAAGAAGCTAAAGAAGCAAAAGAGAGAAAGCAAAAAATTACTTCTAACACGATTAATGAACCAGCAGGCGGAAAGTATCAAATGGATAATAATACTCCCTTAAATCAAATCCTATATGGCCCTCCGGGAACAGGAAAAACTTACAATTCGATACTCATGGCGGTTAATGCCGCAGAGCCAAATTTTCTTCCTGATGGTGAAAGCAAAGATGAATTAAGAGCGGCCTTTAAAGTTAGGTATGATCAGTTAGTGGCGGAAGGTCGAGTTAGGTTTGTTACCTTCCATCAAAGCTATGGCTATGAAGAGTTTGTTGAAGGACTAAGTGCTAAAACCGAAGGTGATCAACTAAGTTATTTTGAAAAAGATGGTGTTTTCAAGAGTATTTGTGATGATGCGAAACTATTTCGTGTGGCAAAAGCTGGGCAAATATCAGATAGCTTTGATGCGCGTTGGCAAGTGTTTTCTGATTGCTTAGCAGAGGCTGAAACAGGTCTTAAAATTGAAACGCTTAGTAAAAAAACGTTTTTTACCATTACAGATGTTACTAATAACACAATCCGATTTGATAAGAGCAAAGGGAACTCAGTCCATACCTTGAGTGTTAAAACCTTAAAAGCTGTATATAACCAAGAGAAAGAAATTAAAGGTGGCTTGCAACCGTATTATGGTGCGCTGATTGAACACTTAAGCCATATACATGTTACTCAAGCAGAAAATCAGATTGAACGAAAACACTTTGTATTGATTATTGATGAAATCAATCGTGGCAATATTTCAAAAGTTTTTGGTGAGTTAATTACGTTAATTGAACCTTCTAAACGTTTAGGAAAAAAAGAAAATCTTGAAGTTATATTACCGTACTCAGGAGATAAATTTTCTGTCCCTGATAACCTTTATATTATCGGTACAATGAACACGGCAGATAGATCACTCGCCTTAATGGATACCGCTCTAAGAAGACGGTTTGATTTTGTTGAAATGATGCCTGATTACAGTGTTCTAACAGATGATGAAAATCAGCCTTATTGTATTAATTATTTAGAGAATGAAATTGATTTAGTACAACTGCTTTCAACAGTAAATAAACGTATATCTGCTTTATATGACAGAGAGCATACATTAGGCCATGCGTTTTTGATGCCTGTTGTTGATAAAATAAAATCAAATGATCATCAAGGTGCATTAACTGAATTGGCTAATTGTTTTCAAAATAAACTTATTCCGTTGTTAGCTGAATACTTTTTTGAAGATTGGCAAAAAATACGTTTGGTGCTGGCGGATAATCAAAAACCAAAAGAGTTACAGCTTATCAAAGAGACGGATGTTGATTTGGCAGATCTGTTTGGTGATACCGATGAAGTTGATGTTATGGATGATGAACTTAATGATTATCAATTGATAAAAGCTGATTCGGAACTTTGGCTAGAACCACTGACTTACCTTGGCATATATCAGCCAAGTGCTCTAGGTAAATAATCAAAGTGCCTAAGCAAAAGGTGGCTAATATTACGGTATTTGAGTTTGATTTACTCAGTGCAGATAAAAAGGCCAAAAATGATAATAATAAAGTTCATCATATTCCGGATGGTGCTTTCGATTATCTAGAAAAATGCTGTTTATGTGATGACACAGAGTCTCGTTTTTTAAAGATGAAAATAGTGCATGGCATGAAAGTACTGCAAGTTCAAAACTATGCTGGCGTAGTGCTTTGTCTTGATGGAACTCAAATAGAAGTACTGCCCAAAGTAGCTAAAGCTAATGAGGCTGGCGATACCAATAAAAACGAAGAGTTAGCTAGGTTATCGCTGTTAATGATGCTTAAGTCGTTAAAAAAGTTCAGGCATATAGAAACGGAAGTCGCCAGTATTAAAAAACAGAAAATGCCATTGATGGAAATCTTTATTTCTCAGTTTTTAAATGCTGTTAATGTTTTGGTTAAAAAGGGTATTAGAAGTGATTATGTACGTGAGCAAAATAACGGTACTTACTTAAGAGGTAAGTTGCTTCATAGTCAACAGTTGAAACACAATTTCATTAATAAGCACAAATTTTATGTTGAGTATGATGAATACCTAAAAGATAGACCTGCTAATAGGGTTATTCATTCAGCGCTTCATGTGATTACTGGCTATACCAAGGTAAACCGAAGTAAAAAACTAGCGCAAGAGTTGTTGTTTGCCTTTAGTGATATACCACTGAGTAATAATCATAAGAATGATTTTTCTACTATTAAACTTGGCAGAGGCATGCAGCATTATGATGCGCCTATTAGCTGGTCAAGGTTAATTCTGGAAGGTTTTTCACCACAATCAATGCTTGGTAGCCACAACGCCTATTCACTTTTATTTCCAATGGAAGCCGTGTTTGAAAGCTTTGTCGCCAAGTATCTAAAAAAACACCTGCCATCGTCATTGAAAGTGTCATCTCAAGTTCAGTCTAAATCGTTAGTCAGTTATGGCGATAAAAACTATTTTCGTTTAAAGCCTGACCTTTATATTACTGAGCTAAATACAGCACATACTGTTTTGGATACCAAATGGAAACTTATTGATCAGAAAAAGTCAGCAGGAAAAGATAAGTTCGGCTTATCGCAAAGCGACTTTTATCAAATGCTTGGTTATGGGCACAAATATTTAGAAGCTGCTGGCAACTTGGTGTTGATTTACCCTAAAAGCGATAGTTTTGATAAACCTTTTGAGCATAGTTTTAACTATGATGACCACAGTAAGTTAAAGCTTTGGGTAGTACCTTTTGATGTTAACCCAAATAGTAATTGTAGGGATAGGATAAAGTTTCCAGAAAACTTTTTGCCTAAAACTGAAGAATATAAATAGAGAATAACAATGATAATTACAAAACTGTCGTTAACTAATTTTAGATCATTTAAAGAAACGCAGACAATTGAATTTGCTCCTGTAACCCTATTGTTCGGGCCGAATAGTGTTGGTAAAAGTACAGTGCTAATGGCTTTATTTTACTTACAGCAAATTTTGTCAAAGGGACAATGTGATCCTGCTAGTATTGACGCATTGGGTGGCAAGTTTGTTGGCGGCTTTAAGAACCTTGTTAACGGTAAAGATATTAAAAAGAGCATTAAAATAAAGGTGGAATACGACAAAGGTAATGCTATTGGCTCTACTTACACCTATTTATCTGACCTTCTTGGTGAACAAGTAAATATTGCTTTAAATAGCCCTTCTAGTGAAGCTAAAAAAATTGCTGTGGAGTTTGAAATATCTTGGTCAATTAGTCAGAAGGCTGCTTTTATTTCTAATTATAAAGTATGGTTTGATGAGATTGAAATTGCTGAGATTAATAGTGACACAGGTTTAAAACAACCTATGATTACTGCGTTGAACTACCTTCATCCATTATTGCTACCTGAAGGTCATGATGACTGGTTAGTGGATTGCTTTGATAATCAAGAAGAAATACACAATGATTTGTTTGATAAGGTTTTAGAACTCAAAGGTATTAATAATCCAAGTCATGCTGAAATAGCTGATGGTGAAACTCCTGCTCTTGAAAATGAGGAAGATGCCTCTGTATTTTCTGATAATTGTTATGTTAGCGAGTTTCATGAATTATTAAATAGTGATCGTATACCTTATCAAGAATTCAATAATTCAAACTTTATGTCTTTAATGGCTAACTCAACATTGTTACATGCTCCAATAGGTATAAAGGGGCATGTAGGTGCTCTACCAACTCTAGGCCAAGTACTGAAGTCATCTTTGTCAGTCGATGATGAACAATTAGGTGCTGTAATAGGTGAAATTTTAAGTGATGTAATTGTAGCGCCTTTGGATAACTTACTTGTTTTGCTAAACGAAAGTTTATGTATTGGTCCTCTGAGGCATATACCTGACGCTAACTACTTACAAAACCCTTACCCTTCACAAGCTGATTGGTACGATGGTAAAGCTTGCTGGGATGAATTACTTAAAGCTGATTTAATGCGAGACACCTCTGTAAATACATGGCTGAACGATAAGGATAAATTGAATTTAGGATATAAAATCGTATATAAAGTAGAGGATGTTGAAAGTAGATATATTTCACCATCTGTTGACTTTAAAGATGTTAAAGACATGATCGCGATGAAGGATGCTGTTGGCGATCAGCTATCTTTTACAGTTTCTAAGGAAAACTTAGACGTTAACCCTGACGCCAAACAAACATCGCTTGAAAGTAATTTCTTAGATGAATTAAGACAACGAAATGATTTTCATTCTAACCTATATATTGGTCAAAATATTAATAAAGAGGTAAACACATCTTTATGGGATTGCCATAATAATATTGAAATAAGCGCTTCTGATATAGGTGTAGGAGTGTCCCAGTTATTACCGTTAGTAGTAGCATCACAGTTAACCAATAGGGGGTTCATTGCTTGTGAACAGCCTGAATTGCATGTTCACCCAAGAGTTCAGGTGGCTATAGGTGATTTGCTGACTCAAGCCAATAGCAAAGCTAACTTTTTAATTGAAACACACAGTGAACATTTGATTTTGCGTTTGCTACGAAGAGTTAGAGAGACAACAGATAATGAGTTACCTGCTGGTAAGTTACCTGTAACACCTGAAGATATAAGCGTTGTGTTTTTATCGAATTCAGAGAATGGTGTTATGGCCAAAAGAATTGATGTTACTGCTGATGGAGATTTTACTGAGGATTGGCCTGGTGGGTTCTTCGATGAACGTGACGAGGAGCTATTCTAATGTATCAAGAAGTAGCATTTGATCCTGAGTGCTTTAGTGAATATCACTACTACGGTTTATTAAAGTCAGAGTTTGGTTTTGAAAAAGGGCGTTATATTGTTGCTCCAATTAGGAGTTGGGTAAGAGAAGCAGTTAAAGCAGTTAAATATTCTCAACAAATTAAGCCAATCCGTAAACAAACAATTAAAAATTTTTTAAATAAAATGCAAAGAAATAGGGATGTTCAGCTAGTTCTTCTTCCTAAATATCGAGAAGGCATATCTACTGATAATTGGGAAGAATGGTGTCAGCAACAGGTTGCCTTGTCTCCTTTTAAGTCAGTTATTTCAGAGTCTCTTTTTGAATCAATTAATTATGAGGATATTCTTGAACAAACCCCTAATTGGGTGCTAAGTCCTACATTACAAATAAATAAAAAAGCTTGTGAAATTATTACAGTAATTGAACCTCTGTTGAAGTTTGGTGGTGAAATTACTATTGTCGATCAATATTTTAGTTTAGCGAATAACCCTGTATTAGATGCTGTTTTAAGTGTAATTCAAAATAACCAATCTATTAACACAGTTAGGCTAGTAACTAGTGTAAATGTGAAAAATCCAGATCAGGTATTTCGCAATGATTATTTAAGTAAGTACGCTAATTTACCAAAATTTGAATTAATAGTTTCCCCTGGTAAGTTTTTCCACGACCGCTATGTCATATCAGGTTTAGGAGCTATCAAATCAGGGCATGGGTTTTCTGAAGGGGTAGAACAAGGAGCACAGGCAGATAATTTAAGTATTAGCTTATGTGGTAAAGAAGAGGCAGATGTTACTTTACTGTGGGTTGATACTGTAATTGAAACAGGCAAAGCAACAACAACAGTTTTACATGGAGGTTGATTATTAATGGCTCGTTTTATTTCTCCACCTAAATCACAGTTAGATAAATTAAGGCAGCCATTAACTCCTGGCGAGAAGTTAGTGTTTGAATTTTTTGATACTTACCTTCCTGATGATTGGGAAATTTATTTACAGCCTCACTTAAACGGATTGAGACCTGATTTTGTTATTTTAAATCCGAAGGTCGGTATTGGTGTTTTTGAAGTTAAGGATTGGAACCTAGATGCGATGAGTTATCGTGTTGAAGAGCAATCAAATGGTAGGCCACCAAAACTTATCGGCACTAAAGATGGTAAGTCATTTTCCCTTCAAAGCCAGAACCCAATTGAAAAAGTTCAACAATATAAACAAGAGATATTTAATTTATATTGCCCTCGATTACAGCAAGGCTCAGGGTTTACTGCTATTACTGCTGGCGTGATATTTCCTTTCGCGAAAGAAAGGAACTTACACTCTTTATTTGAAAAAAGTATGCAGTACAGGCAAATTGATAAATTTTTTCAATTCAACCCCGTAGTTGGTGCTGATTCCTTGCAAAGTGGAGAACTAACTCGTGTGTTTCCTGAGGGAAAACGCATGTATTCTAAGTTTATGAATCAAGACTTGTATCTTGATTTTAGAAATTGGCTAATCGAGCCTGGTTTTGCTGCTGAACAAAGAAAACCATTGATGTTGGATAACACTCAAAAAAGTTTTGTTTCAAGTAGAACATCTAGTGGTTATAGGAGAATTCGAGGGGCAGCAGGCTCTGGTAAGTCGCTTGTTTTAGCCGCCCGAGCAGCAGAACTGCTTGGAGAAGGTAAAAGCGTTTTAGTAGTCACATTTAATATTACATTACTGCATTATTTGATGGATGTTGCTGTACGTTGGCCTAACGCTAAAGGTAAAACAAGAAAAGATATTACTTGGCTTAATTTTCATTACTGGTGTAAACGAGTCTGCATGGAAAGTGGCAATGAACCTGATTATAAGGAGTTATGGAAAAGCGCAGATGAGCAAGATGTATTAAATATAGCTCTACCTGCATTAGTTGAAAGAATAATCGAAACTTCACCAGATGAAGTAACTACATATGATGCGATTTTAGTGGATGAGGGACAGGACTTCATGCCTCATTGGTGGTCAGTATTAAGGAAAATATGTAATAAAAAAGGTGAGATGCTACTTGTAGCAGACGCCACACAGGACATTTATGATACTGCTAAATCATGGACGGATGAAGCTATGAAAGGCGCTGGTTTTAGTGGTACTTGGGCTGAACTAGAAACGAGCTACCGATTACCTCAATTAGCGATGGACAAAGCCTGTGAATTCGCTACAGAATTTATGCCGCCTGAACTTGTTAACCTTCCAAAATCTGATCAGTTAGGGCTTGCTATTGAGCCATGTAATCTGCGTTGGGTACAAGTTGACGAGAATTCTGCTGTGGATGTTTGTTGCACAGAGTTAATGAGGTTAGCGGTAGAGAATAACTTTAATGATGGTATAGCAATTACTGATAGTACCTTTTTATGCGATAGCAAACGTTTTGGATTCGAAGTTATTAAAAAGCTTGGCTATAAAGGCATTAAAACTGTTCATACTTTTGCCGCTGAAGAAAAAGAATCTAGACGACAAAAAGTTGGTTTTTATATGGGCGATGCCCGAATTAAAGCAACAACGTTACATAGCTTTAAGGGCTGGGAGTCTAGAGCTTTGGTTATTTATGTTAGTAATAAGAAAGATTTGAAAACGTTAGCATTGATCTATACAGGACTTACTCGTTTGAAAAGACACGAAGAAGGCAGTTGCTTAACGGTTGTATCTTGTTCTGAAAAATTACTTGAATATGGTAAGACATGGCCTGATTTTGAGGTGAAATAACACCAAGTCACTCCTAATTTCAGTTTACTTAATTAAATGATTTAACTTCATGATAATTGAATCTGTAATTCGCTGTTGCCTTAATAGTGCTTGCTGTGTCTCTTCAGCATTAATATCCTCATATTGCTGTGCTTCACTGGATAAATATGTATCAACGTTAAATGAGTACCCTTTTTCAACAATTGATGTTGGTGTTACTAATTCAAAAGTGAGCGACTGACTGTTTTGGACAAGGTAGGCGTTGGCAATATCATCAATGTAAGTCAGTTTGTTTATGCCGGACTCGAAAGTACAGCAATCTCTAGCGTCAATTAAAATTATTTTATCTTCGTCAGACCTCCGTTTATTAAGGATGATGGCAAATAAAGAAACAGTTCTAGCATCGAGTAATTTTGCTGGGAGTTGAATCACTCCATCAATCAGGTTTTTATCGACCAAAATTTTTCTAGAGTGAAAATCGGAGTGTCTGCTTAACGGCCCTTTACCTGTAATAATTATTGCTTTACCTGAATCATTTAAGGAATAAAGCATATGGTGAATAAGTGCATGCTCCCAAAATCTTGATTTTACAACCGGCTTAGGAATTCGTTGTTCTTCGAAGTTTCCTTTCAACCTCCTGCTACTATCACCAGTAATATCTTCTATTTCGGCCGAAATGTTTGGCTGAAGCAATGTAAATGCATAATCAAATTCTCCTTTATTTACATTAGACTTAGGCTCAAGTGCGAATGAGTTTTTAGCATAAGTTTCAGAAGCTCCTGCTATCAGTAACTTGTGCTGAATATACCTAGAAGATTGATTAACACTTTCAGTGGTAACGTTTATGTCGTTGTTAAGCAAAGAAAAATCTACAATAGATTCACCTGTCATTGCATATGGATCATAAACACGACTATTTTGTTTAGGCTTTAAAAGCTTCGTATATAGTTCTGCGAAGTTAAAAGGCAGTGTTTGATAGGAGAAATCAGAAGCGAATTGATCTGGAAGATTCATGGCTTGTAGTCGTTGAAGTACTCTGTCATAAAGAGTGATTCTGTCCACTTTAATTAACGTTCTAATTTGTGGGTCATCAGCAAATTGAAAAACTTCATGAATAGCAAGTGATGGGTTGTTCATTTTAACTAAATCGCTAATCTCGACAAGTACCCTTTGTAAAGCAGGCGAAAGGTTTTTATTAGTTGCATGCTCAGTAACAGTTTGCAGAAAATCATTGTTCGGATTTATGAGTTTAAATTCTGAAATTAAGCTGTTTAAATCGGAAGATTTTACTAAGACACAAGTAAGAAGGCTAAGAAACAGATCTCGTTCATGGATTGTATCGTTGACAAAACCTACAAATTTGTACGACTGAACGATTCTAGAGACAAGGTTTTCTATAACTTCGTTATTCATTTAGGGAACTCCAGACAGCATTTGAAAACTTTTCTAATTCTTGGCTTCTTTGTTTTATTAGCATCTGTTGCAAGTATTTCTCTTTATTTATGCTTTCATTCAAGTCAACAAGCATTTGCTGCTGCTCAATGGGTAATTCTATTGGTAATTTTAGTTCGAGTAGCCTCTTTTTGGTCAGGGTATTTTGATAACTCCCAGCGCTCCCCATGGTAAACCAGTTCTGCGCTGGGGAACTGTTTAAGTATACTTCAAGGTATTCTGGTAAAAGCTTTGATGTGTCTTTTACAGAAAGAATCAGAAAGTGCTGATTAACTACTACATTTTCTGGTAAGTTTTTTAGAAAAAACGCTTTTTTTGTGCGCCCTTTAGCAACAAGCAAGACTTCATTTTCTTGCAATGTTTTAACTTTCCGGGCGGACTCAATATTTGTTCTAGTTATATTAGCCCAGTCCGGTCCTGCTGGCGTGATCTCTTGAACGTCTCTCAGTTGAATAACTTGATAGTCACCATTATCAATACTTTCAATAGCTTTACTGAAAGTCCAGCCAGTTCTAACTTCAATAATTGATTTTTCGTCCGCCATAAGCACCCCAAATATTTCAAACTATATCCTATCACTTAAAACTCACCTTTGCAGTGAGAATTTGACAAAAGGCAAAAAATGATCAAGAATTGAATGCGCATTAACTCACTACGGGGGTGAGAGGTGTTGAATGGTAGAAAACTGAACTAAGTTTTCATTTATATGGTTATTTATTATGGGAAGAGGAAAATCTACAAGAGATATAACTGCTGCAAAACGGGACAAAAGAGTTGCCGATTGGGAAGCGATAAACGCTAAAGGAAACAAATATGTTCCTTTCATTGATCCCAGAGATATAAAGTCAGCAGGAAGCAAAGGTCGTACACCTGACTATGAAAATGACGGTCAAGATAAAAGGGTTCTATCGCATAATGAAAGGCTATTTGCATACTTACTAATGTTCGACAACAACATTATGTGGTCCAAAGAGCAATACCCACTTTTGCCAATTAAAAGAACTATTGCTGTTGCAAAGCAACTGAAAATTAGACATCCAAAATATCCAGGAACTAATGTCCACGCTGTCATGACTACAGATTTTTATAGTGGAAAAGTTGATGGGAACGAGGTTGTTTATTCAATAAAGGACGATGAGCAAATCAAAAAATTGACTGTTCTCCAGTTAAAGAATTTAGAAAATAAAGAAAAAATACAGAGAGCGTTTTGGGAATCTAAAGGCATCAAATATTACTTAATTCATAGCTCTCAATACAAGCATTCAGCTTTTACAAAAAACTTAGGTAAACTTGCACCTAATCTAAAACTCCCATTTGAATTAGAGCTTATTCTTAAGCGTTGGTTAAATTCATTTAAACTTACTTTGCGTTCAAAGACGCAAGGAAGACTTAGTACATTACTTCAAGCAACATCTGAATCGGTTGGCATTGAATACAAACAAAGTATAACGCTATTTCAATATTGCCTTTGGCACAAATATATAACGGCAAACTTAAATATACCGCTGTTTTATGAAAGGCCCATTTCAGAGTTTAATTTAAAGGTTGTGAATCCCAATGACTGATAATAAAAAAAATATATTGGTCAACGATCTACTAGTTCCTGATGGTGTTTGTGAGTTGAAGCAAGCATCTATCGTTGTTGATATAGATCCGAAAAACGATCATATCTTCATCATTGGTCTGGGAGAAAAAACCAAACCCAAAGCGTTGTCTTATCGTGGAATGCTTGGTGCTCTAATCGCTGGCGATATTAGAAAGGGTAGCTTTAAAAAAAATGAGTATTGGAAGAAGGCGGAGGAGTCACTTGAAGATAAAGTACGTAGTAAGCGTGACAAAAAACTTAAAGTTATAAAACCGCTGGTTGATAATTTGACTAAATTCCTGCGACAGCGAAGTTATGGCGAAGGACTCGTTGAGAGCTGTATCATAGTAGCTATAGAAATAGGTTTGAAAAAAACCACACGATATCAAGTGACTCAATGGCTGTATCGCTATTTAAAGTGCGGTAGAAATATCAATGCTTTTCTCAGAAAACCGGGGACGGGGAAAACTACCGATAAACATTACGCAAAGAAAACAGGCCCTAAACGAGGTGATGGAACTTCATGTAATGGCAGAATGAGGAATGAAATTGATATTAAACAAATCAATTCAGTTGTGAATGAATTACATGTTTGCAGATTTCCAATACCAATAACTGACTGTTGGGTCGAATATAAGAACAAATTTCAATGTGATCCTATTTATGATCAATTCACGGGCGAATTTTTGGAATACCAAAAACGAAAAGGTGAGTTGCATCTAAGTAAGTATCAGTTTTTAGAATACGCATATAAATTAACTGAAAAAAACCGCAATAGAGTAAGGAAAGCACAGGGACTTTTTGATGAATACAACAAGAATGAAAAGGGACTAAGTGGTGACGTTCATAAAGAGTTTGGGGATGCACCGGGTAGTGAATATCAAATTGATGAAACGCCACTAGCTATAGAGCTTGTAGATGAGTTTGACCGAAATAAAAGGTTAGGAAGACCAACTTGTTATTCCGTGATCGATATGTTTTCTCGCTCGTGGGTTGGTTTAATGCTGACATTTGCAAAGCCATCGGCACATACAGCGAGAGAGATAGTGTTTATTTGTTGTCGAAACAAAGAAAAGTTTTGTGAAGAGATTGGCGTTAAGTTAAATGAACCTTGGCTGCCTGAAGAAAAACCTAGGCGTATTGGGGTTGATAATGCCGAATTCGCTTCTGCATTAACAGATGCGTTCAGTGCCGATGCAAACATCGAAGTTCTTTTTAACAAAGAAGGCAACTCTCAGGAAAAAGGTCTTGTGGAGCGCAGGCATAAAACCTTGGAAGATTTTTTATTTGGCCGCATTCCGGGAGCAGTTAATAAAAAATATGTCCAAAATTATCTATATAGAAGAGTAAGAAAAGACGCAGTTTTAAATATTCGAGAACTATATCAGATACTTATAGACTACATTACTCGGTTTAATAAATATTACCCTTTAAAGACTCTGCCATTAAGTAAAGAAATGAAAGAAGACGGTGTTAAAAACATACCAAATCAAAAATGGACTTGGGGACTTGAGCATCGACCAGGAGATTTGCAAGCCATTGATGAAGACGTTCTCTTTATGCAATTACTTGAGAGTGCGCAAGTAACGGTAAAGCGTGACGGCCTATTTCTTCAGGGTAAATATATAAGAACTTTTAAAAAGAGACGGATTTCGCAAGGACTTCATTATACCTGTGATTGGGCATTGACAAATTTAGTCTATGAGAAAGAAATAGGTAAAACTTACGATTGTAAGTTTATGCGTTATTCAATGAGTAAAATCTGGATCATTACAAATTTTGGACTTCAAGAAGCAACTCTGCACCCAGACGATGCAAGTTTTGAGTGGTGGAGTGCTGAATGCGTTCAGGATAAAAAGATTGAAGAGGCTATCGATGGTGAAGTTTTGATGGATAAATATCACCGAGAACAGAGTAAGACCGTAGCCTATAGTAAATCGAAAGTATCTGATGCGCAGAAGGAGCAAAATGAAATTACTGTACATGCTGCAAATAGCCAAGACTTGTCACTTAACAGAGATGTGGCAATCGAAAGAGAAACTGAAAGTTCAACTAAGCAGTTAAACAAAATCACTAATCAAGACTGCAAAGAGGACTTAGATACTAACGAAGATATTACCCCGAAACTAGTTCTAGACGAAGGCAGACCTGTCAACGAAGTAGCAAGTTTATTTGCTGAAAAAGCAAGAAAAAATAGAACTAGAAGAGGATAAGTTATGCCATATAAAATAGCAACATATGAACCGTCTGATAATCCAGACTTTAGAGGTAACCCATTTATTGAATCACTTCCACTGAGACTGACTGATGAAGACTTTTGGGAAAGGGTGCAAGATGAAGCTGTGGTTCCCAAAAATTTTACTGACATGAGTGTTGAAACATTGGAAGACATTGCTTCAAATATCATGGAATCTGTTTGCGCAACATCTATTTATTATGATGTCTATTGTGACTTTCTGAGAACGTTAAAAGTAGGTTATAAACAAAGAAATCCAATTGATGATAGTACAAAGAAATGGCAGCAAAAAATTGCAACTTCTAAATATAAAAGAACTCGTACCACGGCTCCTTCATTAAAATTTACAGGTTATTCAGGTCTTGGCAAAACAACTCTTATTGACTCTGTATTAGAGCTAATAGACCAAGTTTTAATTCATCCTGCTGATGGGCCAATGGGCGAAGAAACTGTTCAAATTGTTTACCTTAAAGTTAATATTCCCGGTGACTCAGATACAAAGGATATTTGTTTGGATTTATTTGAACAAATTGACGGAATTTTAGGATTAGAAGGAAAGTACAGCTATCACTCGATGTACCATGATAAGACGCGTAGTAAGTGTATTAAGGGGTTGGCTACGGTTTGTACTACTTTATTGGTTGGCATGATTATTTTTGATGAAATGCAAAATATATGCATTGCTAAATCAAGCGAAAAAAACTTAATTTTTAAGTTTTTTGATAAGTTAACCAATGAAGCCAAAGTTCCTACTTTAAAAATTGGTACTTCAAAAGCAGATAAACTCACAGACGATGAGTTCTCAAATGCGCGAAGATTAGGTGTGCCTTACGATTGGAAGAATTATCCTATTGGTGATGAGGATTGGAAAATATTAGTAGAGTATGCGTGGAGTTATCAACTGCTACCTGATTATGTGCCTATTAACAATCAATTTAAGAAAAAGGTATACCACTTAACTAGAGGGATTCCACATTGTTTATTTTTTCTTATTGAACAGGCAAATGTACTTGGTTTGCGTAAAGGAAAACGTGCATTCACTGCTGAACTTTTAGATGAGGTGTTTGAAAAACGGTTCTCTATTATGAAGACGGGCATTATTGCTTTGAGACATGGTCATGTGGCTGCATTTGATGACATTATGAATGCTATTCAATTTATTGAAAAAGAGGCTAAAAAGTACACTA
>TARA_R110002060_G_scaffold8258_8_pt1 | contig 27635 bp, 23 predicted proteins | sample TARA_R110002060 | Tara Oceans TARA_R110002060 (sample SAMEA4397091) | marine metagenome | biome: Polar Biome; feature: [MES] marine water layer (ENVO:01000295) within the mesopelagic zone...; material: water (ENVO:00002006), including particulate matter (ENVO:01000060) such as...... | reverse complement strand
CCTTCCGCATGTGTAGTTTCTGAGTCTCCACCAGAAAACACATTTCCTAAAATAATTCCGAGTATTAAAATACCGGCTGCTATGATATATTTTTTATATTTTTCCATGATATTCATTTTATTGTCCTATCAAATAATCCATAAATGCGGCTGCGGCATTTTTATCGGTTAATGCTTTTTGATGTTCTAATTTGTATTTAAGTAATTGGCGTTCTATCCGCAATACTTCTTCAAAGTCTTTAGAGTTTGTAGAGTACGACACAATTAATATATCCAATACTTTTTTGGCAATTTCCGACTGTGTTAGGTTTAATGCAATACGACGGTCGCCATCGTTAAAATCCTTATACGTGTTTTCATACAACGAACTCAAGGTGTTCTTTTTGTCCTCTTTTCTGGAAATTTCGGCTTCTTGCCTAAACTGTGCTTCCTTAATCAAGGCTTTATATTTTTTTCGATATAAAGGAATAGTAACACCTACCGATGGAAACAAGAAAGCATCTTTACCATTATCTGAAACCGAAGATCCAGCATTTTCACTAACAATGGTATAACCAAGTCCTATTTTGAATTTTGGTAAACCTTGTTTTTTAGCTACAATTTCCTGATTTAAAAAGGCATTCAATTTATGTTCTATGCCTTTTATTTGATGGTTTGACGCATAAATTTCATCGAGCATACTTAATTGATCTAAAGGAATTTCTTCCTGCCACAAGACTTCCGGAACGATAATTTCAGAACTATCATCTATATCCAATAGGTTATTGAATTTTACCTGTAAGGCATCCTTGGTGTCCAGAAACAGTGCTAATTGATTTTCCAGATCGTTCAACTCCAATTCCACACGCAACTCATCAACAATAGAGGCTGTTCCAGCTTCAATTTTAACTAATGATAGGCGTTTAAAAACCTCGAGTATCTCGATATTCTCTTTTGTTATTTCAATAGCCTTTTCAATAAAATAATAATTATAATAAGCTGTTTTTACTTCAAAGAAAATATTGGATTTTGTGTTTTCAAAGTCTTCATATTTAGCTTTTGCCAATTCGGTGGCAACATCTTCCTGTGCACTCAAGAGGCCAAACCAAGGAAAGCTTTGTGCTAAATTAAAAGTTGCTCTTTGCGGTCCAACCCTTGTTTCTACTGGCTGGATAAAATATCCAAAAGCAAAAGTAGGATCTGGTAAAGTACCAACTTGAGGTACTTTTTCCATAGCAGCCATATAATCATAAAACTTTGCCTTTAAAGCAGGGTTATTATTGGCTGCTATTTCTAAATAGTTATTTAAATTTTCTTGACTGAAAATACTTGTTGTAAACAGTACAACTAGGCTCAAGAAAAGGTATGTTTTAGTATTCGCTGTCATCATTATAAATTTAAGCATTACTTGATTTTAATTGTTTTTTTAACCCTTTCTCTTTCCACATACTGTAAAGTACAGGTACTACAAACATGGTCATGACCTGTAACAGCATACCACCAAATGAAGGGATTGCCATGGGGATAACCACATCGGAACCTTTACCACTAGATGTAAGTACAGGGATTAAAGCAATGATAGCAGTCGCTGCGGTCATCATTGCGGGACGAACCCTTTTTGAACCTGCTTCAATTACCGAAGCCCGAATTTCTTTAACGGTTTCTGGATGTCTCTTATCAAATACTTGGGTTAGATAAGTTCCCATAATTACCCCATCATCAGTTGCAATCCCGAACAAGGCAATAAAACCTACCCAAACGGCGACGCTCAGGTTTATGGTGTGCATCTGAAACAAATCACGCATATATACCCCAAATACATCAAAATTCAAGAACCATTCCTGTCCATATAACCAAATCATGATAAAACCACCAGCGAAAGCTACAAAGATACCAGAGAAAACCATCAGTGAAGGAATCATTGATTTAAACTGAAAATATAGAATTAACAGAATTACAATCAGAGAAATTGGCACCACGATCATTAAACGTTTTGATGCTCTTATCTGGTTTTCGTAATTTCCCGTAAAACGATAGGTTACACCTGCTGGTAATGTAAATTCGCCACTATCCATTTTCTGTTTGATAAGGGCTTGTGCATCTTCAACCACATTGGTTTCAGCATAGCCTTCTTTCATATCAAATATAACATAGCCTGTTAAAAAGGTATCTTCACTTTTTATGACTTGTGGTCCTCTAACATAAGTAACATCAGCTAATTCACCCAATTCTACTTGAACTCCTGCGGGTGTGGGGATCAATATCTTTTTAATATCATCTGGATTGTCCCTAAACTCCCTGGCATAACGTACACGTACTGGAAAGCGCTCTCTACCTTCTACTGTTGTAGTTAGTTGTTTTCCACCTATGGCTACCGAGAGTTGCATTTGCATATCTTTTACGGATAGTCCATATCTAGACATGGCCTGACGGTTTAACTTCATTTCTAAATAAGGTTTACCAACAACTCTATCTGCAAACACGGTTGGTGGATTAACACTTGGTACTTCCTTTAGAATGTTTTCTAATTCAAACCCAACTTTTTCAATCGACTCCAAGGTGGGTCCAAATACTTTGATCCCCATTGGTGCTCGCATACCTGTTGCCAACATAATCAATCGTGTTTGGATAGGTTGCAGTTTTGGAGCTGATGTTAACCCCGGGAATTTGGCGTGCTTAACAATTTCATTCCAAATATCATCTGGTTTTTGGATATGCTCTCGCCATTGCCTAAAGTTTTCACCGTCATCATCTGGAATAAGTTCTTCTTCCGTTATTTTACGAAACTCGTCAGTACCATATGTATAGGTGGTACCATCTTTTAAAACAAAAGCGTTGTTTTTATTAACTTTAAAACGCTCTCTGTGTCCATCTTCATCAAGAATATATTCTGGAATGTAATTTATGGTGTTTTCATACATGGATGTAGGTGCAGGATCAAGAGCAGAGTTTACACGTCCCCATTTACCTACCGCAGACCCGATTTCAGGGATGGTCATGACGTGTTTATCAATACTTGCAATAACTTCCATATTTTCAGAAATACTAGAGTGTGGCATGGTAGTGGGCATTAGCAAGAATGACCCTTCATTTAAGGCTGGCATAAACTCTTTACCCAACCCAGGGAGAGCTTTGTCCAGTTTTTCCCAAACCACATTGTTTTTAGTGAATTCCGGCATAAAACCAAGGACTTTGCCAAACCCTAACCAAATGGTCATTCCGAAGAAAACCAAGAGAATGGGGATCAATAAAAATTTCCATTTATTATCTAAACACCAGGTTAAAATGCTTTTGTAAAAATACACTACAGCCATTAATGCCCCCAAAACAACACCTATTACTATTATCACAAAAATAAAATTGACAAATGTAGAGTTAGCAACTCCTAAAGGCATCCATTCTATAGTCAGTAAGTAGACTAAAATTACAATTGCGATGGCTATATTGACATAATTGGCTGTTTTTTCGGAATAAGGAAGCTTTAATTTTCCTTTTAAAAAGGTTTTTTCCGGTACTTGTGTCAATAGATTATTTATACCAATGGCAATTAGGGCTATGGCAATAATGCTTCCGTAAGCGATTAGGAAAACAAATCCAAAACTTATTAAGATTGCATTAAATATTCGACTCGTTCGCTTTGAATCAATTCTAATGGAAAACAGAACCTTTGCCAAGGCTGGAATAAACATAATACCAATGAACAGTGCTGAAATCAACGCAAATGTTTTGGTCCACGCCAAAGGACTAAATAACTTCCCTTCTGCGGCTTGCATTGCAAATACTGGTAAGAAACTCACAACAGTGGTAGCAAGAGCCGTAATTACAGCTCCTGCAACCTCCACCGTGGCAATATAAATGACCTGCACCAATTTTTTACCTCTTACGCCTTCATTTTCGGGCATTTCCAGATGCCTGACTATATTTTCGGTAAAAACTATCCCCACATCGATCATTACACCAATAGCAATGGCTATACCCGAAAGGGCAACAATATTGGCATCTACGCCAAAATATTTCATTAGTATAAAGGTCATCAATACGCCAACGGGCAATATACTCGAAATTAATATGGAAGCCCTAAGATTAAGAACCAATACGATTACCACCAAAATACTAATCAGTATTTCATGAGAGAGCGCTAGTTCTAGAGTTCCAATGGTTTCCTGAATTAAACCAGAACGGTCATAAAATGGTACAATAGTTACTTTGGAAACTGTGCCATCTTCTAGTGTTTTAGACGGTAATCCTGGAGCAACTTCATCTATTTTAGCCTTTAGGTTTTTAATTACAGCTTGCGGGTTGGCACCATAGCGTGCAACAGCTACTCCACCTACAGCTTCCACACCACTTTTGTCAAGGCCTCCTCTACGACCTGCTGGACCAAACTGTATTTTGGCTACATCTTTTAATCGTATGGGAACATTATCCCTAACGGTAACAACACTCTCCTCTAAATCAGATAAATTTTTAATATACCCTAGACCGCGAACTAAATATTCTACTTTATTAAATTCTAAAGTTCTGGCACCAATATCTAGGTTACTGTTTTGAACAGCGTTCATTATCATTTTAACGTCCACGTTGTTGGCCTTCATAGCATCAGGATCTATTTCGATCTGGTACTCTTTTAAAAAGCCTCCAATGGAAGCTACTTCGGCAACACCACTGGCAGCGGTTAAATAATAACGCACATAAAAATCTTGAATGGTTCGCAATTCTTGGGGGTCCCAACCTCCAGTTGGTTTGCCCGTTTTAGCATCTCTACCTTCAAGAGTATACCAATATACTTGCCCTAATGCTGTGGCGTCAGGTCCAAGTGCTGGTGTTACCTCGTTAGGTACTGTACCAGGTGGTAAAGAATTTAGTTTTTCTAGAATTCTAGTTCTACTCCAGTAAAAATCAACGTCATCTTCAAATATGATGTAAATACTAGAAAGTCCAAATATTGAATTACTACGTATGGTTTTCACGTTTGGAATACCAAGTAATGCTGTTGTTAATGGATAGGTTATTTGATCCTCTATATCCTGAGGTGATTGCCCCATCCATTCGGTGAAAACGATTTGTTGGTTTTCACCAATATCAGGAATGGCGTCAACAGGTACTGGGTTTCTCTCTATTAAAGAGCTTTCCCAATTAAACGGAGCGGTTACATAACCTCCAACAATAAATGCGGCGAGTAATATAAATGTTATTAGCTTATTTTCGAGAAAATAACGGATAATTTTATTTAACATAAATTTTGATAATTAAACAATTAAACTTTGGTATAAAGAAAATACCGAATACATAAAGCTACCCTAATGGAAAAGCATCCATTGGATAATAAAGTCTATTGTTTAAAAATCAAATAAGGAAAGTCTGATCTAGAACTTGAACGTCCCGTATCAGTGGAGGGGGGGAATAGTCCCTAAAAGGAACGATTTTCGTATCGAATCCTTCATAAAAGTTTATATAGGAGTATATAAATGAAACAACAAAGAGTTGTTGCTCCGAGCTTAGTTTTTCAAATGAAATCTTTAAATCATCTTGGCCCGCAATGGCCAAGGTCTGATCCTCGCAAAAACCTTTTTTATCAAGACTGTCGTCATATAATTCACTGAATTGTTGCATTTCCATACCACAGGATTCCGCTTTGCCGAAAAAAGAAAAATCCACCAAAACATCGCCACAATAATGCTGATCAACGGCAAAGGAGAACGTCGATAACAGCACTACGATTGCCATTACAAAAGATGATATCTTGAAAAAACTTTTTTTCATTCGTATTGCAAAACTACAAAAATTTTAACATATGGTATATGTTTAACAAAATTTTGGCATAGAAATTTCCCGATTTTCTAAAATGGAAAAATAATCGATTCCGCTTTCTCACAACATGATATATATCATCATTTTGAAAAGGATGCTTCCAGATTGAATCACAGGGCTTCATAAAAATTTATTTAGAATCTTTCTTAATAGTATTGTGAGATATGTGCAAATAAACTACGTTTGTACTTTTTTATATTAAATCTAAATAAATATAACATGTGGAAGCCATTTCTAATATCCCTCTTTTTTATTTCTTTTCACACTAACGTGCTGAGCCAAGACAATCAAGATCGGAAAGATTCTACGGCCTTTAAGACTGAAATGTTGAACGAGGTCATTGTAAACGGTAACGCTATACTAGGTAGTACGTTCGAAGCAAAGAACAGAACAGGTTCTGCGGTCTACATATCAGAAAAAGAACTACTAAAATTTAATTACAATGATATTAACAGAACGCTAAAAAGTGTACCCGGGGTAAATATATATGAAGAAGATGGGTTTGGTCTTCGGCCAAATATTAGCTTACGCGGTACTTCACCGGAGCGGAGTGCGAAGATTAACCTTATGGAAGACGGCGTCTTAATTGCCCCGGCCCCATATAGTGCCCCGGCGGCGTATTATTTCCCTACCATTGGCCGAATGCAAGCTGTCGAAATATTAAAAGGAAGCAGTCAAATTCAATATGGGCCAAATACGACAGGCGGAGCGATCAACATGATTTCAACTCGCATTCCTGACGAATTTTCTGGACGAGCTTCCATTGCCGCAGGAAATTATGGCTCAAGAAACACGCAATTAGTCCTTGGTGATAGCTATCAAAACTTTGGATTTGTAACGGATTATTTCAATTACAGCTCAGACGGTTTTAAGGATTTAGATGGTGGTGGCAATACAGGATTTGATAAATCTGATTATTTAGCCAAGTTTAGTGTCAACTCAAATTTAGATGCAAAAATGTATCAGTCACTAACATTTAAAATCCAATATTCTGAAGAAGAGGCAAACAAAACTTACTTGGGATTGACCGATGAAGACTTTGAAGAAAACCCCTTTAGAAGGTACAGGGCATCGTCTGAGGATGTAATGAACGCTGAACATCAACAATACCAACTTACCCATTTTATACAAGTATCCCCATCGCTAAATATAAGTACCACTGGTTACTTGAATAAATTCAAACGGAATTGGTATAAGTTAACCGATGTAAACCTTGGCGAAAGAGTGAGCATAAACAACATCTTGTCATCACCACTGGATTACCCCATGGAATATCAAACTATTTTAGGAAACGAAGACAGCCAAGACGATGTTATGGGTATAAAGGCAAACAACAGAAAATACACCTCAAATGGTGTTCAATCCATAGCCAAATTACGATGGGGTTCGGATTGGTTACAAACCCTGGAAGCGGGAATACGTTATCACGAAGATGACGAGGACAGATTTCAATGGGTGGACAGGTATGCATTTCAAAATAGAGAATTAATAAGGACTACAGTAGGCGTAAAGGGTGAAGATGCCAATCGTATAAGTTATGCGAAAGCCGTAGCTGCGCATTTTTTATATAAATTAAGTATTAACGGGCTTACGGTTACTCCAGGCCTACGCTATGAGAATATAACGTTGGGTAGAACCGATTATGGAAGCAACGATGCCAAGAGGTCGGGCCTTGACCTTTCCGAAAGGGAAAATAGGGTGGATGTTTGGATGCCGGGATTAGGTGCCAATTATAGGTTCACCAATAATTGGTCCGTTTTTGGTGGAATTCACAAAGGGTTTTCTCCTCCGGGGAGTACTGACGGCCAAAATCCGGAACAAAGTATAAATTACGAACTGGGCACACGTTTCAACCATAGTGGCCTAAAAGGCGAAATAATAGCGTACTATAATGATTATCAAAACCTACTGGGCAGCGACCTTGCCGCCACTGGTGGTACGGGCGGCCTTGACCAATTCAATGCGGGCGAGGTACGTGTAAGCGGGGTAGAAGTATTGTTGAACTATGATATTTTAAAAAACAGCTCCGAAAAGTTAAGACTTCCTGTATCGGTATCCTATACCTTGACCGACACCAAGTTCCTAAGTTCCTTTGAAAGTGATACCGATATATTCGGAGAGGTTACAGAAGGGGATGAAATTCCTTACATCGCCAAAAATCAGTTTAATTTGAATCTTGGACTGGAGCATGAGAAATTTTCTTTAAATATGGGTTTGCGATATACCGACGCCTTTAGGACGCAAGCGGGAACGGGCACAATACCGGCAAACCAAAAAGTTGATTTCAACTATGTTATTGACCTGTCGGGTCGATATTTTTACAATAAACACCTTACCTTCTCTTCTAACATTATCAATTTATTGGATGAAACCTATGCGGTATCCAGGGTTCCGGCAGGGCTAAGACCAGGGCATCCTTTTGGCATTAACTTTTCAGTAGCTTATGGTTTTTGACATAAAAATCAAAAATCACGCATTGTTGTATCAATTCTTCTATAAAGTTATTTCTGATTTTATTCACTAGAGTGAAGAATCATTAGTAAGACATGAATTTTATCCTTCAATTTCTCCCTCAAAATTTTAAGGGCTTTAGTAAGATGGCCTTCTACAGTTTTAAGGGAAACTCCCAAGTAATCTGCAATTTCAATATTTGTCAATCCTTCCTTTTTGCTCAACAAAAATACTTTGGAGCATTTTTTGGGAAGATTTTGAATCTCCATATCAATGATTTCCATCTTGCGTTTTAAAATTTCCTGGTTTTCGGACCGGGCAACAGTATCGAGTGTCTCAACAAAAGCGGTTTCCAATAAATAAGTCTCTTTTCTGTATTTTTTTACGTGGTCCAGGAACTTGTTGCGAACAGATTTGTACAACCATCCCTTAACCACCACCCCATCGCTTAACTTGTCCCTTTTTTTCCATAAGGTAAAAAATGTTTCTTGGGTAAGGTCCTTTGCCAAAGTGTCGTCACGACCTAAACTTTTGGCATACCAATAGACTTCTTTGTAGTAAAGATCAATGACCGCCCTAAATGCCACCTTGTCCCCATTTCGGATTGCATTGACATCAACATTTATGTTACGATCATTTGAATTCATAAGCTATTTTAACAAAATTTCATCAAAATTATAGGTAAATGTAAATAAAAAGCAAGGGTATTGTAAAGTTCGGTCGTTTGGTTAGTATGCATTGGCATTATCTTAATATTTCATAATGAAAAAAAGGAATATCAAAAACATCGTTCATAAATTCCTGAGCAATACCGCCACTACTGAGGAAATTGAATTTTTGACGAAATGGGTCAATAACAACAAGGCCAGCTTTCAAGAAGAGATCAAACTGCACCATCTCGTTACAGGGCTTTTTGAGGAAGAGAAAGCGGAAAGCCTGAAAAGGGAATTGTTGGACAATATTGAACAGTTCGAGATTAGGAAAAGAAGAAGTAGAGGGTTCAATGTACTGAAATATGCCGCTGTCTTCATAGGTATTATTACGGTCGGCACTTTATTTTATTTGGGGGGAATTGCGGATAAGGATTTACCCCAAAAGCAAATCACCATTACTTTGGGTGATGGGTCCACCAAGGAAATTTTGGAAGCCAAAACTTTGGAGGTGGTCTCCAGCTCCGGCACGTATGTGGCCGAGCAGGAAGGAAGCAAAATTATTTACAAAAAAAAATCAGAGAACACCCTAAAAAACTTAAGGCCGCTGGTCTACAATACTCTGGAAGTCCCTTATGGTAAGAAATTCCAGATAGTATTGTCCGACGGTACCGAGGTTTACTTAAACTCAGGATCATCGTTGACATATCCCGTGGCTTTTTACGATGAAGGACCTCGGAACGTGGTTTTAAGGGGGGAGGCTTACTTTACCGTCAAGTCAGACTCCTTGAGACCTTTCTCGGTGGATGCAGGTTTACTGGGCACCAAGGTTTTGGGTACCGAATTCAATATTTCCAATTACGCGGACGACGAATATGCCAAGGTTGTTTTGGTAGAGGGCAGTGTAGCTGTAAATGAAGGGGGAAATCCTGATAGACGGGCTATGGTTTTGAAGCCGCATCAAATGGCCTTATATTCCCTCTCCGGCGCAAATCTGACCGTGTCCGATGTTGATGTAAGTAGCCACATCGCTTGGAAGGATGGGATATTATTGTTTAAAAACGAGGACTTTTATCGAATCACCCAAAAGCTTGAAAGACATTATGATATCGAAATCAGTATTAAGGACGTAGAGGTGGGCCAAGAAAGATATACCGGAAGATTTAAGACGGAAACCATTGACGAGGTGCTACAAGCGTTCCAACGCATAAAAGATTTTGAGTACTCAATTTCCAAAAACAAAATAGAGATTAACCCTAAAAAGTAGACGTATGATATAAACAAAAGAATCAGGGACTGCTCTAACAATCCCTGGATTCCAAATGAATTTAAAAACTAATTAGCCAATTTCTAAACTCTCTCAAAAGTATGAAAAACACTCTATGTAGAAGCTATTTTACGATTAAAATGGACCTAAAAATGAAGATAACCGCATTGTTATTATTGGTTGCCCTATTCCAACTTAGTGCCAAGAATGCGTATTCCCAAAAGGGAAAAATTTCAATTAATATGGAGGATGCTACCATTGAGTCCATATTTAATGAAATAGAAAGACAGACGGATTTCAACATCCTGTACAAAAATTCCACCCTGGACACCAGCAGAAAAGTAACGATAAAGGCGGATAAAGTTAAAATTGAAGATTTAATGGGCCATATTTTAAAGGAAACCAATGTTTCTTTTGAAATAAGGAGAAAACTTATTGTTCTTCTGGAAAAGAAGATAGTTCCGAGAATGAAAATCAAGACATCATCCTTGGATACTCCCAAGATAATGCAGCAGACAATGACGGTAACCGGCTTGGTAACCGATCAAGACAATGTGCCCTTGGGCGGGGTAAGTATAGTGGTCAAAGGCTCCACAAAAGGGGTTTCCACCAATTTTGACGGGGAATATGAAATCGAAGTCTCGGAAGGTGATATTCTTGTATTCTCATACATTGGCTTCGCTTCACGTGAAGTTACTGTTAAACAAGAAAAAAGTATTAACGTGACCCTGCAGCCAGATCTTATGGACCTTAATGAGGTAATCGTTACCGCAACTGGGGTACGCCGTAAAGTTGAGATGGGCAATTCCATTGCCAATCTCAATGTTGCCGACGACGTAAAACAACGCCCAATAAGCAATGTTTCAGATCTGCTTCAGGGCCAGGCGACCGGTGTTCAAATTTCCAGTAGTGGGGGTTCTACCGGCATGGGCTCCCGTATTAGGGTAAGGGGTTCCAATAGTGCATCCCTCTCCAACGAGCCGGTAATATATGTTGACGGAATTCTTATCAACAACGAGGCCAATTCCATCTCGTTTGAAACAGGTGGGCAGTCTCCTTCGAGGTTAAACGATATCAACCCAGAGGATATTGAATCTATCGAAATCATCAAGGGGCCTTCAGCAGCGACCTTGTACGGGTCAATTGCGGCGAACGGTGTGATTCGTATTACTACTAAAAAAGGGAAGCAAGGGGAACCGAGATGGTCCGCTTTTATGGAGAGCGGTATTGTAGAGAATGTGACGACCTATCCTTTAAATTATCAGGCACTTGATGCCCAAGGTAATCCTGGTTTCAATTTTGAAGCGGCCGACGGCACTTTTGTCCCCAGTACGGTCAATTCTTTTCAGCCCTTGAACGACCCCCGTACCTCGCCCTTTAGAACAGGACAGTCTAATGGTGCCGGATTAAGCGTATCGGGAGGTTCGGAAGTACTTACCTACTTTCTTTCAGGTAGTCTTACCGACGGTGAAGGTGTCTTACCGGTCAATAATATTAAAAGGACCAATTTCAGGGGGAATTTTGGGGCTAAAATTACCGATGACCTGAAGGTTAATTTAACCACGGGCTACACTAATAGTAATCTAGAATTACCCTTGAACGATAATTTTGCCTTGGCCCTAATGAGTCAGGGACTTAATGGTGCATCTTCGATCGACGTGAACAACGGTTGGGGCGAATTTACACCCGATGAATTGTTCACAATCGATACCCGACAAATAATCAATCGTTTTACTTCAGGTCTTGAGATTTTATGGCAACCTATGGAGAAACTGAATGTAAGGGCTTCTGGTGGACTTGACTTTACTTCGCGTTGGGACAGCCAGTTTTTCCCAACGGGAGAAGCCCCGGCTTTTCTCAACTATGACCAAGGTGCCCGATTTTCCAATAGGTTTAACGACTTTGTCTATACCCTCGATATGGTAGGGTCTTACAAAACAGACTTATGGGAAGGCATAAATTCACGTACTTCCCTCGGGTTTCAATATTTACAGAATTTATCACAGGGTACATTTGCAACCGGGCTTCTTTTGGTTGCGGGTAGCAACTCAATTGCGGGTGCCGCTGTTACACAAAGTAACGAGCAGACCATCGAATCACGCACCGTTGGTGTCTTTTTGGAGGAACAGATTGGCTTTAGCGATAAACTATTCGTAACTGGTGCGGTGCGGGCAGATCGCGGAAGTTCTTTTGGTGCTTCCTTCAATTCGGTATTTTACCCCAAAGTGAGTGCCTCGTGGCTCATTTCAGAGGAGGAATTCTTTAATAATTCCGATAAATATGGAATAAGTTCCTTACGGCTTAGGGGAGCATGGGGTGCCTCCGGGGTTCAACCTGGCACTAATGATGCCTTAAGATTTTTCAATCCTATCGCGGCTACATTAGACGGACAAAGTGTAACGGGGGTAACCATTGGAAGTGTAGGAAATACTGGTTTAAGTCCAGAGAGATCTACAGAGGTTGAATTTGGTTTTGATGCCAAATTATTGTCTGATAAAATCGGCTTTGAAATGACCTATTTTAATAAGCGAACCGAAGATGCCCTTATTTTCAGGCAATTACCCCTATCTCTTGGAGTGGGTGAGGGACGTTTTGAAAATTTGGGCTCCGTAAAAAACTCAGGTATCGAAATAGGCCTGAATACTAGAATCATCGAGACCGACAAGTTTTTCTTTGGACTGGATTTCGTGGGTTCTTTTATCGATAACGAGCTGATTGAACTGGGTGAGGGCATCCAGCCTGTCATTTTTGGACAGCAACGTCATGTTGAAGGATTCCCCCTTGGTGGCTATTGGGACGAAACCTATACCTATAACGATGCCAACGGCGACGGTTTCATTGGGCAAAATGAAGTACAAGTAGGGGAACTAGGTTATTTGGGCACCCCGTTTGCAACGACCGATATTTCTTTTACCCCGACACTGAGTTTTTTCGAAAATCAATTTGTGCTGAAAGGACTTCTTAACTATAGAGGCGGTCAAAAGCTGTATAACAATACCGGTGCATGGAGAAATGGGAACAGTAATAACCGAGAACTAAACGACCCCAATGCCTCGCTTGAAGATCAGGCCAGGGCCGTTGCTTCAAAATTTTTGGGAACAAATGCAGGTTATATCGAAGATGCTTCTTTTTGGAGGCTTCGTGAAATCTCATTGACCTATAACGCACCGGGCACCTTTTCAAGCAAACTTGGTTTTGACCGTATAAGCCTTACACTTTCTGGACAGAATTTGGGAGTATGGACAGATTACTCCGGACTAGATCCCGAAATAAGTTCTGAGGGACAAGCCAATTTTACCACCGAAGAATTTCTCAGTCAACCACCTATACGTTCTTGGAAAGCAAGACTGAATCTATCTTTTTAACATAAAAATTCAAGAAAATGAAAAAGTCAATTAATGTAAAAAAAAGCTATTCCAAATTTATTTTTAGCGCCATTGTCTTGATGGCATTGACATCGTTGTGCATATCATGCGATTCGGTGGTAGAAGTCACAGATCCCGATATCGTTACCCCGGAATTACTGAACAGTGAGGCCGGTATACAAACCCTTCGCGCGGGTTCCTTAGGAGATCTAGCAGTGGCCATGAGCGGTTCCGCTGCAGGTCATGGTGCCACTACGGGTCTAATTGTTATGAGCGGCCTTATGGCTGATGAGTATGCCTATTCAGGAACCTTTCCCACCAGACGCGAGGCCGATACCCGTAATCTTCAAGATATCAACAGTGACGTAAATACAATTTATGGCAACCTGCATAGATCGCGAACGGGCGCCGAAACTACGGTTGACCTTCTTGCCGATTTCGGTGGAAACCCAGAAATTGAAAGTGAGATGCAAAGCGTTACTGGCTACGCTTATGTCATGTTCGCGGAAACCTTTTGCGGTGGGGTGCCGTTCAGCAAGGCCCCTGCCGATGGTGGAGAATTGATCTATGGCGAGCCTTTGACCACCGAACAAATGTTCAACCAGGCGATAAGTTGGTTCGATCAAGCTATCGCCAACGCTGGCAGCAATGATAAATTGGCGAACCTAGGGCGGGTAGGCAAGGCTCGCTCCCTTTTGGGTCTAGGGCAAATGGATGCGGCAGCCGCTGAAGTAGCTGCTATTCCAACAGATTTTGTTTATAATATTGAGCAATCCGACAACAGTCGAAGACAAGAAAACGGTATTTACATTATGAGTACTGTTCGCCGCCAGTTTTCTATCGCCGACGGAAAGGGAGGAAACGGCTTAATGTTCCGCTCTTCCATGGATCCCAGGACGCCTTGGGACGGCGGTACGGAATTTGGGCAGGATGATATTACCTTGTATTACAATCAGCTAAAATATGATTCTTCCAATGTGCCCGTAGTCTTGGCTTCTGGAACGGAGGCAAGATTGATCGAGGCCGAGGCCGCCGCCAATGCGGATGATGCTACCACCGTGGAGGACATACATAATGCACTTAGGGCTACTATAGGTCTGTCAGATTTAGACCTCTCAGGAATTAGCGGTGACGACCTATTGCTGGCCCATTTTTCGGAGCGTGCATTTTGGCTCTTCAGTACCGGTCATCGACTAGGCGACCTTAGAAGACTTGTGGACGTTTACGGCATGATGCCCTCGAATGTCTTTCCGTGGGGGCCTTATTTCAAGGGAGGGGAATATAGTACAAACCTTAAATTTCTAGTTCCACAGTCAGAATCGAACAACCCTAATTATGTAGGCTGTTTAGATTAAATTGATCACTAAAAAATAGATGGAAAAGAGGCTGCTAAAAAAGCCTCTTTTCTTTTTATGTTTGTATAATACCACATTATCAACGACCATTTTTTATGAAAGGTAAGTTTATGTCTCCACAATTTGAACGTTCGGGAAACTTCACTTTTTTATATGCTTTGTTTTTTCTGTCCGGTACCGCCGGTCTAATTTTTCAGGTGGTCTGGATGTACCGCTTAGGCTTGGTATTCGGAAACGCCGCGTACGCAACAGCGGCAACACTCTCCGTTTTTTTTCTTGGGCTCGCACTTGGGGGAAGGTTTTTTGGCAATATCGGCGCTCGTTTGAAGAGACCGTTTCGTGTATATGGGCTTATGGAGCTGGGCATTGCATTAACTGCCTTTTTGATACTACCAGGTCTTGATTTATATGAAATGTATTATGCCGAGATAGTATCCTTTTTGGGCGGTTCAAAAAGTGCCCTTTTACTGGCGAAATTCTTTTTTGGTGCTTTATTGCTTTTGCCTCCAACGTTTCTTATGGGCGGTACTTTTCCAATATTGGCACAGTACATCGGTAAAAATCGCAGGTACCTCGAAAGGCGCGGAACCATTCTATATGCAGTGAATACATTGGGAGCAGCACTTGGAGCTTTTTTTACAGGGTTTTACCTGATCAGGGAATACGGGGTAAGCTCAACCTATGGCCTTGCATTGATACTGGCAGCTTCCGTAGGTGTTCTTGCAATTGTTCTTGATAAATTCCTGGTGTCTTATTCCGTTGCGCCCACGGTGGCCAAGGTAAAGCCAAAACCCAAAAAAAATACCGAACGTTCGACCAAGTTAAGTTATACCCAGTTTGCCGTGGTGGCTTTTTTTTCAGGAGTATTGGCACTATCGGCCGAAACCTTATGGACCAGGATGTTCGCTCAAGTACTACAAAATTCAGTGTATTCGTTCTCCGCTATTTTGGTGGTATTTCTTTTGGCTTTGGCATTTGGAGGGTTCGTCGCACATCTACTTGTTAGGTCAAGGATGCCCTCAAAAAGAGCCTTGGCCCTACTCTTGTCCGTATCGGCCATTTTAATAGGGGTTTCCCCGAATGTTTTCAATATCGCTACAAACGGTCTTGGGTATTTGGCAATGGGCGCATCTTGGTACGCCTATATATGGGCCGTTTTTAAACTGGCCTTTTTAGTGGTCTTGCCGCCAACATTTGTTCTGGGCGCGGTGTTTCCATTCTTGCTCAAAGTAGCTCCCATGATAGATAAGCCGTCCGGACGGATTGTTGGCAGGTTAGTACTTTTCAATTCCACAGGTAGCTTTGTAGGCCCCGTACTATCAGGTTTCGTTCTACTCGACACTTTAGGCCTTTGGGACAGTATAAAAATCGTTGCTGTTTCTTACGGGATCTTGGCCATTATGGCCTCCCTATCGTTTTATGGGCGAAAGAAAATTGGTTGGACCTTGGCGCCAATTGTTATAATTATGGGGATACTTGTTCTGAAAAATCCACCAATAGTACGCTTGGATGCTGATGAAACCTTATTGGATTCCTGGCAATCGAGCGATGGTGTAGTTTCCATCGTGCAATTACCAAAGAATATTCAGATGCGCATGGATAACTTTTATGTGCTCGGGGATTCCGGCTCGCTGTTGGTCGAACAAATGCAGGCCCACATTCCGTTACTTATCCATCCGGCACCAAAAAAAGTAGTTTTCTTGGGCATGGGAACCGGTATTACTGCGGGGGCTGCCCTCCACCATGAGGTAGAAAAGGTTGTGGCGGTAGAGTTGGTATCCAATGTAATTCCGGCCGCACAGCGCTATTTTGCCCCTTGGACCAACGGACTTTTTAATGACAAACGCGTAACCATTGTTGCCGACGATGCCCGAAACTATCTTTTGGGCACGCACGAGCAATTCGATGTTATTGTTGGTGATCTTTTTACCCCATGGCACGCAGGTACCGGAAGCCTTTACACCCTTGAACATTTTAAAGAGGCGAAAAAGCGGTTATCTCCCGGAGGGATTTTTGCACAGTGGTTACCAATGTACCAACTCACTTCCGAAAACTTCGATATCATTGCCGCTACGTTCGCTTCGGTTTTCCCCCAAGTGACCCTATGGAGGGCCGATTTTTCCGGAACAAGGGCAAGTATCGTGCTTATTGGCCAAGAGACAGGTACGCCGCTGGACGAAAACATCCTTAGGCAAAATAGTGTCCATGTCGTTGGAGGGCAAGGCAGTTCGACCAAAGACGATCATATGGCTGGCCTGTTCTATTTAGGAAACTTGGATGCCGTACGAAATCGTTTATCTGGAATTCGCCCGAACACCGATGACAAAAGATCGGTCGAATTCGAAGCCCCCATTTTATCGCAGCAGGCCAATGCCGGGCGTGCCAATTATATTGTTGGAACAGAATTGCAAAACTTTCTCAAAGAACTTGCCGGCAATCTCCCCCCGGAAGAGGATCCCTATCTTTCGAACCTGCCACCTGATGAAATTCGGTACGTAAAAATAGGTTCGCTTTATCATCGTTATATTCAGCTTATAAATGTGGGGAAAGACAAAGAAGCTAAAATGGTACTTGAACGGATACAGCTTCTGGCGCCCGACTTCTTGAAAAAGAAAACCGGATCCATTGACGAAACAGAATAACGAAGTGTCTGAAAACATTAAATATTTTAAAAAAACTTTAGAATAATCAAAGAACATATGAAACTATTAAATCACAAACCATTTCCGTTTTCCATCCCGATAATCCTGCTCATATTGCATTTTAATCCCTTAGTAGCGCAAGAAAGCGTCGTAGACAAAGCCATTGAGGTATCGGGTATGGATAAAATGAAAAATGCAGAGGCTTCCTTTACCTTCCGTAAACATACCTATAGTTACCGACGCCAAAACGGACAATTTACTTATACAAGAATCGGTAAGAACAAGGACAGCAGTATGGTAAGGGATGTATATACCAATAAAGGGTTTACCCGATATATTGACGATGCCGTGGCATCTATCACGGAGGAAAGAAAAAATGCGTATACAAATTCAGTCAATTCCGTAATGTACTTTGCATTTCTGCCCTTGTGGCTCAAAGACCAAGCTGTTGTTCTTGAGAATAAGGGCACCACCTCTATCAAAGGAAAAGAATACCATAAGATCCGCGTAACCTTTAAAAAGGAGGGCGGTGGCGTTGATTATGAAGATGTGTTCCTTTACTGGTTCGATGTTGAGGATTATAGTATGGACTACTTGGCCTATAAGTACTTTACCGGTAAAGGAGGGATGCGGTTTCGCGAGGCATATAATCAACGTACCGTTAACGGGGTCACCATACAGGATTATCGGAACTTACAGCCCAAAGTAAAGGATGGCTTTCCCTTTGATCAAATTGAAGAGGCCTTTGCCAAGGGCGAACTGGAAGAACTCTCGCTTATCGAATTGAAAAATGTAAAAATCGAATCGATACCAAAACCTTGACTCAGTCCAATTCATTCAAAAACCCGAAGTATGTTTCCGGTAAGTTCTGTATTGAATATTTTCAAGGGATTACTGGTAATATTGTTCAAAGGCTTTCCGGTTTGGTCAAACCGTGCGCCATGGGTAGAACAGTAATAAATACCGCCGTCATTCTCCACAAACCTAACTTCCTCCGTCTGTTGATGACTGCATATCTGACTGGCCGCCACAAAATTGCCTTCTAAATTTTTAACTACTACTACATAGTCTTTTAATATATAATCTCCTTCGTTCTGTAAGCCATTGCCTTCGTTAGAACTGAGGTCTATCGTAAAGTCAATTCCGGTAGGTATGGGTCTCATATCTTCTAGCGCAACCTCATTCCTACTCCCTTTGGAGCAACCTTGAACACAGGGAAAAATAATTGCGAATGCCGCACCAGCGCCCAAGCTTCGTAAAAACTGTTTTCTTTCCATAACAAAAACGATTATTAAAAATAAACGTTTTTAGTTCGAAAATCGTATGCAGATAACAAATATGTGCCCCTTAGCGCTTGTTTTAAAGAAATAAGAGTAATAACACCTCTCCATATGACCCAATTTAATATGTCGAACACACCCGATTTAAACTGTGCAAAGTGCGTTTATGTAAAATACAACTATGACCTTTATTGAAAACCAGGCATGTAAGCGAAAGTGTTGCAGGGAAATTATATAAAAAAGAAAGAAAATTATGCAGATAAAGATTGTTGAGAATAAATACTTTTAACGAAGGTCAGACATAATGGACACGGAAAGAAACGTAATAGGCTACAGGATTACTAGGTCAATACGATGCTAGGAATATAGTGGAAGATTTCTCGCCTTTGACAGGAGTTTTATGTTTCCCTTGGGTTTCAACAAAGGTTCTAGACGACAAAATGATAAGCCTCTATGAATTATATGCAGACTGACTAAAAAGACAACATAATTTAGATTGGTTTTACAAGGGCCTGTTCACTCAAGCCGAATGTGGGGTTTTGCTTAATGTGAACAGGTCTTACTACCAGGTATATTACAAAAGAAAATTCAATATGCAGATAAAAGAATCTACGACCCTATACGATGTAATCATAGTCGGCTCCGGCGCAGGCGGAGGCATGGCGACCAAAATACTTGCCGATGCAGGTCTAAAGGTTGCCGTTGTGGAGGCTGGGCCGTTCTTTGACCCAAAAGACCCTGAACTGATGACCCAATTAAAATGGCCTTGGGAATCGCCAAGGAGAGGGGCGAGTACAGTGAGGCCTTTTGGCGATTTCGATAGCGCATACGGTGGTTGGGATATCGAAGGAGAGCCTTACACAAATAGCGACGACAGCAATTTTAAGTGGTTTCGTTCGCGGATGTTGGGCGGTCGGACCAATCATTGGGGCAGGATTTCCTTGCGCTTTGGCCCTAGGGATTTTAAATACAAAAACGAAGATGGATTGGGCGATAATTGGCCCATAGGCTATGAAGATGTAAAACCCTATTATGACAAGGTAGATAAATTGACCGGGGTTTTCGGCACCAATGAGGGCTTGCCCAATGATCCTGATGGTTTCTTTCTGCCACCACCGAAACCTCGATTGCATGAACTTTTTTACATCCGTGGGGCACGGAAATCCAATATTCCTGTTTATCCCTCAAGGATGTCGATCCTTACCAAAATGATAAATGAGGATAGGGGCATCTGTTTTTATTGCGCGCAATGCTCTAGGGCTTGCATGGTATACGCCGATTTCTCTGCGGGAACGTGCTTGATTTTCCCGGCACAAAAAAGTGGCGGTCAGATCGATCTGTTCCTGAATGCCATGGTAAGGGAGGTTACCACCAATGAAGAGGGTAAGGCTACGGGCGTTTCGTATATCAATAAAGAAGATAGAAAGGAGTATAAGTTAAAGGGGAAGGTCGTCGTTCTGGCGGCATCCGCCTGCAGCTCTGCCCGGATACTCCTGAATTCCAAAAGTGCGCAACACCCAAATGGATTGGGCAACAGCAGCGATATTGTCGGAAAATATCTTCATGATTCAACGGGAGCGAGCAGAGCCGCCTTTATTCCGGATTTGATGAACCGGAAAGTATCGTACAACGAGGACGGCGTCGGGGGCATGCACGTGTATTCCCCTTGGTGGGGCGACAATAAGAAATTGGACTTCCCCCGCGGCTACCATATCGAGGTATGGGGCGGAATGGGCATGCCCAACTATGGGTTTGGCTTTAATGCGAACGAATTCAATAAATTTTTTGGCACAGAAGTGGGGGGCTATGGCAATGGCCTTAGGGACGATGTCAAAAAATACTATGGCTCCGTCCTTGGCTTTGGTGGCCGGGGAGAATCTATCGCCATGAAGGACAACTATTGTGAAATAGATCCCACCAAAGTAGATGAGTTTGGAATTCCGGTGCTTCGGTTTAATTACAAATGGTCCGATCACGAACGAAAGCAGGTTAGGCACATGCAGGACACCTTTGAAGAACTGATCCACAACATGGGCGGGGAAGCCTTGGGCGAAAAACCCACTATGGAACAAGATTATGGCATATCCCCACCGGGGTCGATCATCCATGAAGTGGGTACGACCAGAATGGGCAATGATTCCAAGACTTCCGTAGTGAACAAGTTTCAGCAACTTCACGATACCGACAATGTATTTATCGTCGATGCCGGTCCCTTTGTGTCCCAAGCAGACAAGAACCCGACATGGACCATCTTGGCGCTCTCCTGGAGAACATCCGACTATATTATAGAACAATTGAAACAACAAAATATATAGGAAAATGGATAGACGAAATAGTATAAAATCGATTATCCTAGGTTCGGTCGCCGGGGGATTGGCGGTCCACGGATGCAAACCGGAAGCCGAGGTCATGGCAGAAGACGCCCAGATACTTGGGGGATATAGTTACAAATTTGGACGGACTCCAAAGGAGAAGGAACGGATCATGGAATTGGAAGCGGAACAATTTTTCAACGAACACGAGTTGGGGACCATTACCGTTTTGAGCGACCTGATCTTACCTTCCAATGATATATTTGGCAGCGCAACGGAAGCAGGGGTACCGAATTTTATCGAATTCATGGCCAAGGATATTCCGGAGATGCAAACCACCGTCAGAGGCGGGCTCATGTGGTTGGACCACCAGAGCAATACCCAATTCAGAACAGAATTCAAATCGGCTTCGGAAGACCGGCAAAAACAACTATTGGATACTATTGCCTATCCAGATATATTGGTTCCGGAGGCCTCACGTCCTTTGGGAATGCAATTTTTTTCCTTGATGCGAAATTTGGTGCTTACGGGTTATTATACTTCAGAAATCGGGATAGAAGATTTGGGTTATAAGGGCAATACGCCCAATGTCTGGGACGGCGTACCCGAAGACGTATTGAAACAGCACGGCGTAGCTTACGAGAAAGAATGGCTGGCAAAATGCATAGATCAAAGCAAAAGGGGGGTCATGGCCGAGTGGGATGAAAATGGAAAGCTGTTGACGTAAAAGTTTGTTGCATTCTTTTAAAACTATTTAATAGGCTTCTCTAATTTCTAAAGGCCTTTAGAAGTATTCAACAGTTTTTTCTTACAAACATGACGATCGTCATATTTATGTTTAAGCACTTAGGTTACTTTTGAATAACGCTAAAGTCGAATTTAAATGTAAATACTTAAAAATAAATGCATTATACTTATTTAAAAAATCCGAGATAATTTTAAAACTTTAACAGATTTTAACTAATTTTAGAATATGAAACGCTTTTTGCATAAAATAATAGCCACTGGTTTGACGTTCGCAGTACTTTTTGCGACTACTTCATTTAACGTGGATATGCATTATTGCTGTGACAAATTGGTAGATGTTGCGGTTTTCGGGAAAGCAACGTCCTGTGGTCAAATAATTCAAAAACCTGAAGAACCTACAAAAAAATGCTCTATCGGATATACAGACGACTGTTGCAGTAATGAGTCTTTTATTCATCAAGGCGATAATAATCTCAAAACGGTTTCTTTTGAACTGAATGCCGAGAATTTTGTTTTTCTACATACTTTTTTCTACACATATATTAACCACTTCGAAGGACTTGAAAGCAAGGTCGTTCATTTTTTACCTTATGACCCCCCTTTTATAGAGAAGGACGTACTTGTGCTTTACGAAACTTTCCTTATTTGATTTTTATTTAGACAGATTATTGTTTTAATAATCTGTGCTTCCTATTGGCCAATCCTACATTTGGCCCCTCTTGTCGCACCCATTTTCCAGCGGCACACTCATCCCTATTGGTCAAAGTGCCAAATAGTTTAGAGCCCTTGTGGGTTTAAGCAATTATAACATTCAATAAAAACTAAAGTATGGATTCTCAAAGAGAATACTGGATCAAGAACATGGTTTGCAGTCGGTGCCTTAAAGTCATAAAGCAAGACCTTAGGGAAATAGATGTAGATGTTCTTTCCCTTGAACTAGGCAAACTAACGATTCGAATCACTACTGAAATCGATAATAAAATCGATTTAAAAATAGCTGAGGTGCTTCACTCTAACGGATTTGGAATTGCAAAAAACGAAGAGGAAATGATTGTTGAGAACATCAAAATCACCTTGATTGAAATGGTAACGGGGCTTCCCTTACACATTAAGGAAAAGACTTCCGAACATTTGGCGGCAGAACTGCATCGGGACTATAAGATGTTGAGCAAGATTTTCTCAAAAAAGGAGAACATCACGATTGAAAAGTACTTCATAAAACTAAAAATCGAAAGGGTCAAAGAGCTCATACAGTTGCAACAGCTAGTATTTTCAGATATTGCCTATCTGCTCGATTACAGTAGCGTGAACCACTTATCCAGACAGTTCAAGAACGTTACCGGATTAAGTATGACGGATTATAAAAATAGTCAAATCTGGGAAAGGAGTTTCCTTGACGAAATTATATAGATAAAAACGAAAATCATGCAGATGTAAACATTCAATAAAAAATAATTTTACTAACAATTAAATACGAATAAAATGAAAAACAATAGAGATGTACGGAGTTGGACCATGGCGATGGTCATAGGTTTATTATTTCTTGGGTTCAATAGCCAAGCCCAAGACATATGGGTAGCACCGGCCAGTGCCGATAAGCTTGTCAACCCATTAAAGGGTGATGTCGATGCGGCAGCAACCGGAAAAAGGACGTACAGAATGCTCTGTGTGGTCTGCCATGGGGCCAAGGGTAAGGGCGATGGCGTAGGGGGTGCAGGATTAAAACCTAAACCAACCGATTTGACCAGTGCCGAGTTCCAAGCCCAGACCGATGGTGCCATTTTCTGGAAAATAGAGGAGGGACGCTCCCCTATGGCTTCCTACAAAACAGCGCTCCCGGAAAAGAAACGCTGGGAATTGATTAACTATATAAGAACATTAAAATAATGAAAAAACTAATATATTTTCTAATAGTAGTGGTCTTAGGTACTACTGCATATGCGCAGACCTATAACACATTTGAACCGAGCAAGACCCAATTTATGATCCGGGGTTATGGACACACGGGATTTGAGTACATGGATTCAGGGGATGAAACAGAATCAACATTTTTGGGTGCGGCTTTCGCCCCGATCTTTCTCTATAAACATTCGGACAGGCTGATGTTCGAAGCAGAACTGGAGTTTGTGTTGGAAGGAAACGAACTGGAAACCGGTTTGGAATATGCAGACGTTATGTACGTGCTTAATAGGAACATGACCGTTAGGGCCGGTAAATTTCTATTGCCCTTTGGAACATTCATGGAACGCTTGCATCCGGCATGGATTAATAGACTACCCACAAGACCTCTTGGTTTTGGTCATGATGGAATAGCACCTTCCTCAGGTATCGGGGTGGAATTAAGGGGGGCATTTAATCTAGGAGGCCCTACCTTGAACTATTCTGTGTATACCACGAACGGTCCACGGCTCAAGGATGGTAGTTTAGAACCTGAAGAAGCGGGTATGCTCCAGTTCCAGAATTACGAGGACAATAACTTGGCCAAGGCCTATGGTGGACGTTTAGGCTTACTGCCCTTTTCGGATTCTTCAACGGAAATCGGCTTTTCAGCATATTCTACAAGTGGAGCGGGGGAAGAAGATTCGGAATATGAAGATATAGGTGCATTCCTTTATGCCTTGGATTTTTCCTTTGTCAAACAAATATCGGAAATAGGCGGCGTAGTTGACGTAAAGGCTCAATATAATAGTTCTAATGTGGATACGGCAACTTATATAGAACTGGAGGATGGTATTGCCGAAGAGTACTCCTTTGATAACCAAAGTAATTCCTTTTATGGGCAATTGAGCTATCGCCCTACCATGGCAAGCAGTGACTTTGTCAAGAAATTGGAATTTGTCGGAAGATATTCGGATTTCAACGCTCCTGAAGGGGCCGAATGGGAGGAAAAATCAGTTCAATATGCCTTCGGCCTTAATTATTGGTTAAGCTGGCGTTCCGTAGTCAAGCTGAGTTATCAGACTACCGAAACGGAAGGGGGTCATGATAGTGACGGAATAACTAATACGGACGGATTGTTTCTGCACTGGGCCATAGGATTTTAAAAGAACCATAAAAACAACAAAATGAAAATTATATATAAAATATCTAGGGCCTTGGCCTTAATAGCAATAGTAGGTTTGACGCTGGTAGCGTGCTCTTCAACGAAAAATAAATATACGGATGTGCCCACTGATTCAGTTGCAGATGCATCCGATGAATTTAAGATAGAGAAATCAGGGGCTCAGCTTTGGGGAGAAACTTGTAATCGGTGTCACATCGCTCCCTCTCCAGCTGATTATAACGACACGGATTGGGAGACCATTAGCCTTCATATGCGAGTCAGGGCCAACCTTACGGAAAAGGAAAGTAAGAAGATTGAGGAATTCCTCAAATCGGCAAATTAAAATGGCTAGAAATATTCCCATAATTATTTCAGTCGAAAAGCGATAGGGACAAATAGAAGCACGAATCCTACAATGGGACAATGCAAAATAGTACAAATTTAAAATAGAATATAATGGACAAATTACCAAAAATTGCGTTACCAGCAGTAATTATTCTGATTGTGCTGATTGTTTTAATTACAAAATCTGCCGTGACAATCGATTCAGGACAAGCCGGTGTGTTGTACAAAACTTTTAGTGGAGGCGTTGTGACCGACGAACCACCTATGGGCGAGGGTTTTCACATCGTGGCACCCTGGAACAAGGTTTTTATATATGAGGTCAGACAGCAGGAAGTTTTTGAAAAAATGCAGGTGCTTTCTTCTAACGGATTGGAGATTAAACTGGACGCCTCCGCTTGGTTTGAACCAAAGCGGGAATTTTTAGGAAAGCTTCACCAAGAAAAAGGGTCGGAATACATTCAACGCGTACTATTGCCTACGATACGATCGGCTGCTAGAAGCGTTGTGGGACGCTATACTCCAGAGCAATTGTATTCGAGTAAGCGAGATGCTATACAGGCCGAGATTTACGAAGAGACCAAAAAAATCGTTGACGGACAGTACATTCAACTCAATGAGATATTAGTACGGGATGTCACTTTGCCAGGTACCATAAAGGAAGCTATCGAGCGTAAGCTAAAACAAGAACAAGAGTCGTTGGAGTATGAATTTCGTTTGGTTACAGCTAAAAAGGAAGCTGAAAAAGTAACCATTGAAGCTCAAGGAAAAGCGGACGCGAATAAAATTTTAAGTGCTTCCTTGACCGATAAGATATTACAAGACAAGGGTATCGATGCAACATTGGAACTAGCGAAGTCACCTAACTCGAAAGTAGTCATAGTTGGCAGCGGTGATTCTGGACTACCATTAATATTGGGAAATAATTGATTTTTTGGATTGAAGGGAAAATTTGAGCATAAAGTGTGACCCCGAAACTTGGGGGGCAAGTAAAAGAAAAAGTTAAAACGAATGAAATAAATCTTAAATCAAATACAATGAAAAAAGCAACACTAATTTTTATGACAATCGGGCTGGTATCCTTAAATAGTTGCACCCAGAAAACAGACGTTAATTCAATTCTTGAAAATTCGGAAACAAAGACTGAAATTTTTAATGCGATTGCGAACAACCATAGTTATATGATGCAGTTTATGGAAAACATGCAAAGTAACGAGCATGCGATGCAGATGATGAAGGGTGACAGTCAGATGATGGGCAGCATGATGCAAGGCGGTGGCATGCAAATGATAATGAAAGACAGCATGATGATGAAAAACATGATGCAGTCCATGATGAAAGATGGAAAGATGATGGGCAATATGATGCAAATGATGCATAAAAAGGGCATGATGAGCAAAGACTGTATGGAGTCCTGTAAGCAGATGATGGGCGAAAAGGCAATGGACATGAAAGATATGGGGATGATGGATGAAAATGAAATAGATGCGATAGAACAAGCCCAACCCGAATTGAGTAAAAGCCAAAGTCATGGCGATCATCATTAGAGAAGATAACATTTAACACTAAACATAAAAATTATGAAAGGTCATTGGATATGGATGGTTATCGGTTGTGGATTGCCACTGCTACTAATATTTTTCGCTCCCGCATTGGGTATTACTGGATATAACGGGCTTTTTGGATTTATCATCCTGATGTTTTTAGTACACCTTTTTATTCCGCATGGTGGTCATGGTCGGCATAATCATTCGGAACAGAATGACAAGCAACACGAAGACGGTGAAGCGAAACCGCTAGAAGAAACCAAGGAGGAACATAAGGGTCACCGCCATCATTAATATAAAGAAGAGTCAGATGAAACATAAATATCAAATAAACGGAATAAGCTGTGGCGGATGTGTATCACGGGTAAGAAAAACCTTGGAAGCACACCCGGATATTGAGAAAACGGAAATCTTTTTAAGCCCAAAAGGAAAGACGATCATAAGTATGAAGGAGAAACTTTCGGTAGAAGATTTGCAAGAGCAACTCAACAAACTTGAGGGCTATACCATTACAGAAATCATTTAAAAAGAATAGTAACTATAAAATTAAGAACATGTTTTACAAAGATGGATTTTTTTGGGGAATGCACCTTATCTGGTGGGCAATTTGGATCGTGGCCTTAGGCTGGATCTTCTTTGCCCCTTCCAGCACAACTTACACGGAAACCATGGAAGACGATTCGGCCACAATGCTCAAAATCCGGTTTGCCAAGGGGGAGATTTCCAAGGAGGAATATGAGCGGTCAAAGGAACTTTTAAAAGCGGACAAATAGTCCAGCAACAAACAACTATTAATCTTTAAATCTGAAACTATGCATTTTTTCAATGGACACTGGGGCGGTATG
>TARA_R110002060_G_scaffold22516_2_pt1 | contig 28289 bp, 21 predicted proteins | sample TARA_R110002060 | Tara Oceans TARA_R110002060 (sample SAMEA4397091) | marine metagenome | biome: Polar Biome; feature: [MES] marine water layer (ENVO:01000295) within the mesopelagic zone...; material: water (ENVO:00002006), including particulate matter (ENVO:01000060) such as...... | reverse complement strand
CTCGATATTTAAATTTAAGCTGACACAGAATATTGAACGCCCCCAAAAGAAGCAGATGTTGGTGTAAATTCTACCTTTAAATCACTCCGCCCATACCCAATAATTCAACCAGAAAGTAAAAATGAACAATCTAAAAAAAACCCATATTATGATGACCCATTTCCTTATGATACAACAGTAGACCTCGAATAATAGGTTGGGTTGTTTGCTACTTCTTTTTCATTGAAGACCATGAAACCGTAGCAACCTTTCCCTCACCTTTTGTCATATCTTTACGGTCTAACATTCTAGCTTCAAATTCAAAATCTTCATTAATTTTAACAACCAATAACTTATTAAAGTTACCTTGCCTTTTAACAGATACTTTTTCATTTGTTTTTTCTGGTGTAATTGTCTTTATTTCAATGAAATCATTTCCTAAACGACCATCAGAGCCTTGAGTTCTTGGTTTATGCCGTTTTATACCAAAAGTAATTTCCGCAAATAGCTCACCTAATTCACCAAAAATTGGTAAATATCTGCCAGTAATTTGTTTGTAGCTGAAAGCGTCATCAACAAGAGTTTCAAAGATGTGTATCAGGTCAATATCAGCTTCAGGGTAACGTTCTTTTAGCTCCTGTTCATGCAATTGACCATTTATCCATTCCCAAGAAATCCACTCTCCATCATCCCATATCGCATCAGCAGAACCTTCTATTACTCTGCCTGTCATTGAACATCTGTTAACCATAAATTCATCCTTGTACCCTGATTAGCTAAATATATTAATATTTTTAGTTGCAGGTTTACTTTGTATCTCGTGTTTTCCACAACATTTTTTATATTTTGTATTTGATCCACAAGAGCAAGGATCATTTCTACCTATTTTCACTACGTTTATAGGTTTAGGTTTGGATTCTTCAAGCTCTTTTTGAACTTGTTCAAATGCTTTTTCTAAGCCTAAAGCAAATTCTTGCGCTCCTTTCTGCATTTGACCAACTAAATCATTAAAATCTACAAGGTGATACCGTTTTGCAACATAACTTCCTTTACTAATACCATCGAGTAATAGGACTTCTGCTTTATCAATGTCTTTCTCAACAATAAAGCCTTTGTGGTACAAAATACCAAGTTCACCAATAGAATCTGAGCAACCTAATTCAATTGCTTTTTCTAGATGTTGCATTGCTAATTTTGGATCAAACTCTACTTCTGAATAAATATAAAACAGATAGCGATTCGCCATTGCAGAATCAACTTTCATTGCCTTATTTAAGTATTCTTTCGATTCATCATATCTTGCTTCATCAAATAGGTAGGCACCATAAAAGGCTACAGCTTCGTTATAGCCTCTATCAGCAGCAATTTTAATATATTGAAAAGCTTCTTCCTCAGTAACTCCATTTACTAAACCACTAGCTGCTATTTTTGCACTACGAAATAATGATTCTACATCACAATATTTGTATAAATTTTTAGCGTCTGAATGATAGTTGGATTCTTTAAAACTTAGCTTATAAGCTGATTCATAATGATTAGCGGCTAACTTCAATAAACCGTCATGGTGTAACTTAAAGGTGTTATCTACAACTAACGGCATGCCTATGGTTGCTTGTTTAGCAATCGTTTCGTAAGCAATACCAGCTTTAAGCTTGGATAAATATGAAGGACTTATTGCAGCATCAAAGATTATTTTCTTGAAGCCATAATCACTACAATCAACATAACTAATTTTTGAAAAACTCTTTCCAAGCTTAAGCAACAGATAGGTATCTTCAAATAATTCAATGATGTATTTTCTAGCCCTATTTGCTTTTTCTAAACATTTATTCTTAGCCTCTTGAATAAAAGCAGCATCATTGTCTAGTTCAGTTTTTTTATTATTATGTACGCCATCGTTGCAAAGAATTCTAAGATCATGAAATAAGTTTTTTGTATTTCGGTTTATTATTTGTGAATCATCAAGAGTATTAATTCTGTCATTCAGTTTATTAGATGAAAACTCTAATGCCATTTTCTCTGCAATTAGAACACATAACTCTTCTGTTATTTTTCTAAATTTTAATAATGAATAATCAGGGTTGTCAGTTAAAAATTCTAGTGCAGTTTGATAATCATCAAAAATACTACTAGAAAACTGATCCGCTAAATCTAAGTCCGTTTTGATTTCATTCATTTAATACTACTTCCTTTATTTACCTATGGCTGTGGTGTTGAACCATCTTTGCCTAACCCCTTCATCAACACATCAAACATCAATTCAGCAAAGCCTTTAGCCACTGCTTCGTTTGATAACACTTTCATTGCCATGTTTTCATGTACGCCCATGCTTTGTATTACTGCATCATTAATCGACTCAGGGAATGCGCCTAGCATGGCTTGTTCTTTAGTGTTGTTGCGAAGTTGATCCATTACCGTATCGTTTTCAGATACCTTGCTTGCAATGGTATTGGCATAATTAATCATATCACCTTCAGATAAACCATCTTCAACAAACAAGTCATTCATACGACTGATGATTTCATTTAATAACTCAGTCTGAGCATCTTTTGGTGTTGCGCCACTGCCTTCTTTAGTAGGTGCTAAGTAAGGTTTGGGTTCTTCACCAACCTTATAACCTAGTTGTAAGTCCGCTTCGCGTTGTTCATGTAAACGGTAATGAGTCATTGCAACATCAGATAAATCAATATCATCTTGCAGTACGTCAAAGCGGAGTAACGGATGTAAATGTTTGGCAAAAATACTGAGTTTTTCTAAATCGTAATCTTCAAAATCAACAATTTGAGAACTGAACTCGTAGTAGCGACAAAATGAAATTAAATCTTTCTTGAATACTTCAATAATGTCTCGTGCTTCTTTCGCATTTTTAACACTGTTTTCAGCAAATTTAATCTTTTTATCATTGTTTTCTGCTTTAGCTTTTTCTAATTCAGCCCTAGCAATATCTAGTACATGCGTAGCTTCTTTATAACGAACAGAAAAACGCTCAACCGCAGGTTTACAAATATTGGCTAACTTATCTTGTTTGGTGCGTTTGTTGTTATAAGCTTCTACAAAGTTTTCAACTTCAACCCACTGGTAAATACCAACGGCATTAAGTTTCTCCATAATGTCATAAACAAGATTAGGATCTGAAACACCAGCTAACTCAGCCGTTTGAAAATAGATTTTGAATTCTTCTAATACTTCTTCAGGCTCATTAACAAAATCTAATACAAAGGTTTTATCCTTCCCTTGATAAGTGCGGTTTAACCTTGAAAGTGTTTGAATACATTCAACACCTTTTAATGGTTTATCAACATACATAGCTACTAGCTTCGGCTGGTCAAAACCAGTCTGGAATTTATTGGCAACTAACATTACTTGATAGTCAGTGGTGTCAAATGCTTTACGCATATCCCTACCGCGTAAATTAGGGTTCATGCTTTTTTCAGTAAATGCAGTATCTGGAAAGTCAGGATCATTTACTTCGCCTGAAAATGCTACCATCGCATTTACATTCTCATAACCTTTGTTAGCTACGTATTTTTCAAAAGCAAGTTTATACCTAACTGCTTCTAATCGGCTTGAAGTCACCACCATAGCTTTAGCTTCACCACCTAATAAGTGTTTAACCTTACTATTAAAATGCTCAATAATGGTTTCAACTTTTTGAGCAATATTATGGGGATGCAATCGTACCCATTTAGCCATTTTTGAAGCGGCTTTTTTACTATCCACTTCTTGGTCACTTTCAGGGTTTTGATGTGCTAATTGATACGCTACGCGATAACTGGTGTAGTTTTGTAGTACATCTAATATAAAACCTTCTTCTATCGCTTGGCGCATTGAATAAACGTGAAAAGGTTCAGGTTTATTGTCATCAGTTGCTGGTGATTCTGGATCAGGACAACGACCAAATAACTCAAGTGTTTTACCTTTTGGAGTAGCAGTAAAAGCAAAGTAACTAATATTTTTAGAGCCTTTTCTCGCTTCTAAACTTAATCGTAATATATCTTCACTATCTAACTCTTCTTCATCGCCTAACTGCTCCGCCATGAGGACTTCGCGGAGTTTACGCGCAGTTGTTCCTGTTTGGCTTGAATGGGCTTCATCAGCAATAACCGCAAAACTTCTACCTGCTAAGGTTGAATCTTTGCGAATAGCTTCCAGTACATGTGGAAAGGTTTGAATTGTTACGATAATAATTGACGTACTAGCTTTTAATTCACCAGCTAATTGGCTTGATTTGCTGCCTTGTGCTTCTTCTCGATTAACACGGGCTATCATGCCTTCGTTATGGTCAAACTGATAAATTGTATCTTGTAATTGGCTATCAAGTACCGTTCTATCAGTAATAACTATTACCGAGTCAAAAACCTTATCACCAACCTGTTTTTTTAGAGCGTCATGATTTGAGTAGTAGTGTAATGATGCTAATTGATGTGACAACCACGCAATAGAGTTTGATTTACCAGAGCCAGCACTATGCTGAATGAGGTATTTTTCACCTGTACCTTCTTGCTCTACGGTATTTAATAATGCCGATACCGCAGACCATTGGTGATAACGCGGAAATATCAGCGTTTCTTTTTTAACAATTGAACCATCAAGTTGTTCTTTTTCTTCAACTTGAAGATGAATATAACGACCTAAAATGGTTAATAAATTATCTTTTTGAAATATTTCATTCCATAAATAAGCTGTTGGATAGCTAGAGCCATCAGCGGATGAAGAGTCAGACGAATCATTACCAGCAGCTCCTTCGCTAGTTCCTTGGTCAAATGGCAAAAAGAAGGTACTTTTTCCTGCTAAACGCGTTGTCATTGCCACATTAAACTGGCTAACAGCAAAGTGGACTAAAGCACCGCGTTTAAAAGTTAGTAATGGTTCTGGCTTTTTAGTTTTAGGATCTTTAGGTTGTCGATCTTTCATGTATTGAATTTTGGCGTTATCTAAAGCCTGTTTAAATTCAGACTTAAGCTCTAAAGTTGCAACAGGAATGCCATTAACAAACAGTGTTAAATCAATACGCCCTTCATAATTATTAGGCGAATAAACAAGTTCAGGCACAACACGTAGAATATTTTGATTATAACGTTCAATAGCATCAGGGTTTAAACCATGATCAGGCTTAAACGAACATAAACTAAATTTTGCCCCACGATCTTTAACTAAATTACGTAACACCCACAAAGTACCTTTGTTACTGGCAGATAAATCTCGAACAACAGTTTTTAATAAGGCTTCTTCAGGATTTTTTGGGTGTATGCCTAACTGCTTTTTCCATTGTTCTGGTTGAGTCGTTTGAACAAAGTTAATCAAATCTTCAGGATATAAGGCTAATTCTTTATTATATTTATTAGACTCACCTAGCAACCAGCCATGTAATTGCATTTGGTCTAATATATCGTTTTGAAAAACTACTTCTTGGGCTTTGTTCGACATTATTAAATCCTTTTATGCCCTTAGTGATCTGGCTACGTAATCAATCTCAGGAAAAAGTGTAGACTCTGAAATTGCTACGTTTTTTAATTCCCTCATAATAGTTTCTTTTGCTGACTTAGGTATTTCAATCTTTTTAATTGATTCTGAGTGGTAGTTTTCAGAAATCCTTGTATGGTCAGTCTTTCTTACCCCCATCCCAAATAGTAAGAAAGCTCCGCTTTGCTTAACAATTCTACGGTTATCTAATTTGGGTTTAACACAAATAACTGAATGTAAATGTTCATCTTTAATTTCATCCGCAAAATAAGGTTTTTCTTCACGAATAGCATGTATATAGCTTTTATGGTGATTTACATTTTCAAAGTTAAAGTCCGCTCCCATTTTAGATAAATTGCTTACAACTGAAACAGTATCGCTGTTATAAAACTTAATTTCATCATTAGGAATGCTATAAATTAATACTTCACCATCTTTACCCTGATTTCCCTTACCCGCCAACGTGCAACATGCAAAATATAATGCCACCAAAGGGTTGTTTGTTATATCTAACAAACGAGTTGGTAAGCCATAATGTTGCATTTTTACCAAATGATCGAATGCGGAAGCGCATGAAACAAACTCTTCAGGGCATCTCATAATTATGTCATGAAAGAGTTCTTGTTCCTTCTCAACATACCGAAGATTTTGAGGGTCATTAGAATTAGCTCTAAATATAGTAGGCAATGCCGTATATTCAGTATCCGCATGCCCCCTAAAAAACAAGGTTCGCTCTTCATCATTTTTTATTTCAGTTATCTGAGCAATAAAAGTTGATAGTTTTGTTACTCTTACCGTATCAGCCATTAGCTACTACCTCATAATCCCTTACATCTATTTTTCCAGTTACAGCAGCAGAAATTAAAGCTGTTTTACGTTCTTTCATTAATTCAATTGCATTTACTGCATTTGAAATTAAAGAATCGTATTTAGATAATTTTTTTTCTAATTCTTTAACTATCATTTCCTGTTCATCAAGTGGAGGTAATGCAATTAGAAAGCTCTTAATATTCTCTACATTAATTCTTTTAAATGTTGAACCTACCATGGCAAGTTCAAGTTGTTGGCTAATAACTCCTGAGTGGAGTACAAACATTAAATATTCAGATAATATGTTTTTAGATTGCTTCAACAAACAAACGTCCTGACCTAAAGCAAACAATGGAAGATTATTAGCAACAATAGCAGCCTCTCCAACAGTAGCATTTCGGCTGTAGATAATATCTCCAACCTGTGGAGCTCTTCCTCCACCAATTAGATCATTGTAATATTCTTCATTCGTTAACTTTGCGTTTTTCAAATCAACAAACCAACCTTTAACTTCTCCAATGCTTGCTAATGGTATTCCATCATCAAAAAATTCAGCGGTAATATGCTTACAATCAATAATGTTGCTGTAATGTTTCAAAGATGTGTGTAACCAATGCTCTGGTACTTTACCTAACCATTCAACACCTGAGTCTTTCATTGGCGCATCGGGGTTGAGTCCGTGGGTGACTGCATGAGAAATGATGGCTTGGCGTTTTTCTTTTAATAGCTCAATTAACTTTTCCTGCTTGGCAATTAAGGTGTCAATTTTTGCCGTTTCATGGTCTAGGAAATTGGCTATTTTTTGTTGCTCTTCATACACGGGGGCAGATACTTTTAATGAAGCAACCTTTTCTTGATTAATGTTAGGTTGCCCACCACCTGAAGATAAGCGAATAATGTCTTCTTTAAATGCATAGAGCCAATAAAACAAATATTTATTGAATACTTGATTCGAATTAGGCATAACACAACAGGCTTGGTTAGTTGTTGCTTCAACACCAAATATACCTAAACGACCAATTGTTGCTCCATACATTGCAATTGCAATTGAGCCAACTGGATATTTTCTCAATGTTGGATACATTGAAATAGCTGTACCCGTAAGTTTTTTCTTAGTTTCTAATATTATATTTTCTCGCAGCTCACCTGTAGTAATCCAAGGTATGTCGCCTTTAAATAACTCTTCATTGCCTGTTGGCGGCGTTGTTCCTGAACCTATATCATTATAAGCGTGGGCTATTTTCCACATACCCCATGACTTAGGAATATCACCAACCCATTCAACACTAGAGTTTTTATATTCAGGATAAGCCTGATAACGTCCTGTCATTATGAGTGTACCTCTTGTAGTAACGTCATAATATCAGCTGAAACGGCATCTAAATCGGCATCAATAGCTTCTAATGCTCTTGGTGGTTGGTATACATAAAAATGACGGTTAAAGGGAATTTCGTAACCGACAATACCCACTTCACCATCGATTGCATCAACCTTAGTTTCATCAATCCAAGCATCAGGTACATGAGGTAAAACTTCACGTTCAAAGTAGTCTTGCACTGATTGTTTTAACGGTACGTTTTCATTGTCACGTAAATCAGGATTTGGCTCTGGTTGCCCTTTTTGTTTACCTGATTCAAATAAACAGGTTTCTGCATTTTCATCTTGCTCTGCAAAGAACTTACAAATACTTTTCTTTTCTGTTGTTGATAGTTTTTCAGTGAAATGGTTGAAGAATTTTGAACGACTGTAAACTTTTTCTTTACCAATAAGTGACTGTAATACGGTGTAACCAGCAGGTGGTTGAATGTCTATTGTTATGTCTGGACTTTTCTTTTGAGCTTTTAACAAATAATCATCACAATAGCTTTCAAAATTATCTTCGGTAACTTCAAAGGCTAATTTTAATGGACGCTCTACAGTAATACGTCTGTAACCAAAATCTTGATAATCAAATATTTTGCTAAATTCGTTTTCAGCAAATTGCCCGTAGGTTTTAACAATAGTTTCAATGCTTTCTTCGGTTAGTTCTTTACGCTTACTACCTAAAGATTTACGCATGGCTTGGTAAAATACATTTTCAACTTCTTCTGTTGATTCACCGCCCTGATTTTGAGATGAAGAGCCGCGACCTCTGCCACCTGTTTTAGCACGTTCTTTTGACGCATTGATTAATTGTACTTTGCCTTTACGTTGTACAGTTTTATGGTTAGACAAGACCCAAACATAAGTGGCTATACCAGTGTTGTAAAACATATCAGTAGGTAAAGCGATAATGGCTTCAAGTAAGTCATTTTCTAAAATGTAACGTCTGATCTCACTTTCACCAGAACCTGCTCCACCTGTAAATAAAGGTGAGCCATTTAAGATAATACCAATGCGTGAACCTGTGCTGTTAGAACCTTGTTGGTCGGTCGTTCCCGATGTCCTATCTCCCACGACACTAGTACTTCCTGTACGTCGCATTTTGCTAATAAGGTGCATTAAGAATAATAACGAACCGTCTGACACTCTTGGTAAACCTGCGCCAAAACGACCTTCAAAGCCTTTGTCTTTGTGTTCGTCATTAATTTTCTTTTGTACTTTTTTCCAATCAACACCAAATGGCGGATTGGATAACATGTAATCAAATTTATCAGCAGGTAGTTGATCGTCAGATAAAGTATTACCCAATTTAATGTTATCGACCTTTTGCCCTTTAATCAGCATATCGGCTTTACAGATAGCGTATGATTCAGGGTTTAACTCTTGCCCGAATGCAGATAATGCAGCTTTATCGTTAAGCTCATGCACGTATTCCATGCCTGATGATAAAAAACCACCTGTGCCAGCCGTTGGATCATAAATACTACGCACTAAACCTGATTGGGTCAGTAGGTCATCATCATTACAAAATACTAGTGAAGTAGTTAAACGAACAATATCACGCGGGGTATAGATAATGTCGTTTTCGACAAATGAAAAAGTGTTACCACCCCGTCTTTATTGACATCTAGTGCGGTAACAGTTTTTGAAGAGTTTACTCTGAAATAAGCAGTAAATTTAGGTGGGATAATTCAATTTTGTTACTAAAAAATTAACGCCCCTTATTCGATTGAGATAATACAGAACCAGCTAATTCTTTCGTGTCTTTGCTGTACTTGTCACTTTGAAGAACCTTTGATGCAAAATCCTCCATTTTTGATCCTGTTTGTTTATTTGTGCTTTTTTGCGCTAAAGCAGAGCCAGCTAACTTTTTCGCAGTTTTAGATGCATTAGGATCTGTTAATGTTTTAGCTGCTTTTGAAGCAACCGCCTTTGATGTTTTCTTAGTGTTTTTACTCATAACTACCTCGTTTATTTATAGTGATATCGATTTGTAAACCTATTTCATGTGCTTTAATCTTTCGGCAAAGCCATTACGCTCAGCTAACATTTCATCATACATGTTGTAAACTTGCTGAATGTGCTCCCACAGCGTTTCATTTTGATCTTTATAAGACTTTACAAGGCTTTGACTTTGAGCTTTTGATTCTTTCAATTCAGTAATTTCTTTTTTCAATTTTTCAACTTCTGTACCCAGAGTAATTGATTCAGCTTTAAATTTTTGCCGCTTCTGAGCTGTTTGAATGTCATTAATCTTGTCAGGGTAAAACTTGTAAATTGCAGAGTTAGATATGCCCAACCGCTTTGCAACTTGGCTAACATTTATTTTTTCCTTTTTCTCTGCCATCACTTTAAGAATGTTATCAATTTTTTCTTCCATAGAGATCTCTACTTCTTCTGCCATCTCACGCTTCCTTCACTTTAATAGTTAATTGATTGATGATGATATTTGCGGCTTCCAGGTTGTCATTTAGTGCAGTGCTAAAAGCTTTAAACCTTTGCTTTAATTCTGAGGGGAACTTATCAAAACTAGCCAACTGAGCTTCACAGCGTTTTTTAATCACTATCCAGTGTGGTAAATGCCTTGGTGTTGCAATGTAACTGTCACACCAAACGCAATGACTTGGATCTGCTGCATTGCGTACCTTACATTCCGCACCTTTGGTGCAATATCCATGTGACAAACCTCTGAAGTTGTTAGTATGTTTTGCCGCAAAGGTCAGCAACTCCTGCATGTTATTAAAGTGTGGGGTACTTCCTGTTGTTAAGTCATCACTTAATATCTCAGTTAGTTTAGAAATAAAATTCTGCCCACCTTTCCCAGCTAATGCTCCATATTGTGCAGCAGTAACCATATCTTCCATTGTTTGCGACAACATAAATTCAGAAAAACTCTCTGTTAGACGAATTAACTCTTCCATTGATTCATAACCTCGCTGGCTATAAACCAAGCTCATCATATTTTCTAAATGTTTATATTGATATTTGATGTCATCCAAATCGCCAAGCCGATTTGCAACAAGAAACCATGCGAAAGTATGTCTAAATTGGTGTGCGGTAAAATTGAAATAGTCACCTTTTTTATATGGTTGTTTAAAATACTTATGCTTAGAGTTTACCGACTGATAATTGCACCCCATACGGTTCAACTCATCAATATCTTCTTCAGTTAAAGCAATAGAAAACATCTTATTGATATTATTAAAACCATTGCGAGTTGCTTTAGTATGAATAGAAAATTCACATGATTTTTTGTGAGGGGATACACCAAACAACGTTCTCTGACCTAAGCCAAATTCTAAATTTAACTTTCTTTTGACAGGTAATACCTCACCATGATGTTGAAGAAGCAAAACAGCTCTTTCCCTGTATACCTGGTTAACTCGCTCCATCAACGTTACCGCTCTGTAAACAATTTCGTTAGTGATCCACTCTAAACTCTGAGTGTCGTCCGTTGTTTTAGACAAGAGCGACTTTAAATAATATTTCCCGTTTTTATCAATTGCCGAATCATCTGTTAACGCCATTGCTTCGCTGTATCTCATTCCTGTATAGCTCAACACCAGTACAAATGTATAACAGCGAAGATTCTTGATTAACAAGTAATAACCATCAAGCTCAATATTTTCTTCTTTGTTTAAGCCATCAATATATGTCGTCTTTTTAAACTCCGATGCGGGTAAGTTGGGAATTGCTGCATTTAATTTATTTTGCAAAACGCACCAATTATCAATCACTCCCTCGGCAGCTTCGATGTGCATCTCACAGTTTTTAAGCACCTGCTTCATTATTTGAACAGGTATGATGGAATGCTTATTCCTACGCTCACTTTTTAATAACGTAAAAGGCATGAAATATTCATTCATTAACTCAAAAAATGAATCAGACTCTACGATGCCATAAAGCTTAAGCCAATAAATAGCTGAGAGTACAGACTGAGCAAATGAAGGATGTTTCTGTAAATTTGAGGCTTGTATCAACTCAACAATAATATTTCTAAGTTTCAGCTCTGGTACGTTATTAATTTCTGAAAAACTATTGATGTTGTATCGCTTTAACCATTTGGCTAAACGCTTTAACGTTGCGATATTTCTTCTAATAGTTACCCAAGATAACGGCTCCATACCTTCAGCAGAACCTTGCGTGTACATACCAAGGGTCATAGCCTTTAATTGATATTTAAATTCAATGTCAATTTCATTAAAAGTGATGGATAGCTTATTGCCTTGCGAGTACCAAGAATTATCATCAAATAACGTCACTTGATGTTGATTAGAGCGTATATAGTCCCAAAGAATTAATGGGGCTAAATTTTTATAATTAATTTTATCATAAGGTTTTAAGCGTATATAACCACTAATAATAAGGCATTCTTCAACTGCTTTTGCAATACCACTCATATAATGTCACCTACATTTTTGTGTACTGATGTTATTGCAAAGGCCCAAAATGGATGCATTCCATTTTGCTCCATCAGCTCCTGTCCTTTCTTCACTGCTGTGGGATTTTTTTGTGATACTTGTTTTAAAATCTCATCAACTCTTTGATGTAATGCTTTAATAGCATCTTGCTGGAAATCATTATTATCTATGTCAGAAACACTCGCTGACATATCAGCAAGTACATAATCTCGATAACTCAGTAATTGCCATACATGTTCAGGATCAGCAACAGTTCTGAAATGCTTACACCAAACACAAGCTAAAAAGTCACTGCACCACATATCGCTTTCTTTATCTGATAAATGACGATGTTCTTTTTGATATTGTTGTGCCTCGGCATCATTCCCATTTGAAGTACATTCACCTGTTGGTGTTTTTTGCGTAGTACCATCATCAACCATCAATACTCTAATTTCTGGGTCAATTTCTCTACCCGTAAAATAGCGCTGCATTACGTCTACCGCAGTGTGCAGAGTTTGTTGAGTTTGAGCTTCGCTGACTCGTTGGTAGTGTTGAATAAAAGTATCAAATGTATGTAATTTAACAGCCTCATACGCACGCATTTGTTTTGCTACTTCTCGGTACAAATGATTCGCACCGTTTTTTCTGATCCGCATAGAGTTATAGGCAACGGTGCAGCCCAGACGATTTAAGATGGTTTTAATATGAGCAATGATGTTTCCAGCATCAAGTCGGTATACATTTGTTTTATCTTTGAAAATAAAAAGGTATTTTTTCACATCATCATTACCGAGATCTCGATATGCATTCGTTAAGTTGTCACGAACAAATACAATGTCTCGCATAACGCTATTTACAGTTCGCCCATCTAATGAGTAGGTGTCAATGTCATAACCTTTACGTGGCTTTTGTATCAATAACGTAATGCTTTTTCTAGATGTAGGTAACGCTACATCGCTAATATCAGACAGCTCAATATCTGACATAGGTGAGGTATTCCAACAACTTTTAACTTGAATTCGAGCAAAATATAAGGCTAATAGCTGCTGTTCTGAGTCCGATTCACGAATTCCTTTTTCTATATAAAACACCAGTTCTTTAAGCTCATCATCAGAATATAGGTCTTCTATTTTTAATCTACGAGCATGACGCTGATAACGTTTAAATGAGATTTTATATGCCTCAACAACAGGTTGCCCTGTTATCGCCATTAACCACCTCACCGTTTCCGTATAAGACGTTCCTGTTCTTAAACTTATAACTTTGCTTTTAACATTAGATTGAAGTTGTTGAAAAATAGCTTTTTGAATACGGTTATCATTCATGCTCAAGCAACTAAAGCCAAATTGAACAAGTTCATCGTTGTAATGAGGCAACACAAATTTAATCAATAGCCGATTCAATGATATAAATCTGGTGTGCAGCGTTACCATTCCATAATTTTTTTCTGGCAGGAGTTCCGTCTCTGATTGATGAATATCCAGCAGTTCCTTAGTAATTTCAGGACATTTATTTGCAAGTTCCGAGTAATCTACATGCCGTAGTTTCATTTGTTTTTCAAAATAAAACGGCAATAAATTAGCTATATAATCATGGCGATGAATTTCATGCTCAAAATGATCTTCTAAAAATAACAGTAATTCAGAAAATTGTTCTTTTCTCAGTAAGTTACGAGCCTTTTTCAATAAAGAAAATTTACTGTCTTTAAAGCTATCTAACCCAGAGCCATTTAAAAACTCAGGATAAGCATCAAATACTTTCCGAATACTTGTCACATTCGCAATAAAGCGCTGAGTCACTGAAGTTAGATCATGTTCTTTTTCACCCTTAAATTTAGGTGAATCAGCAAGCTGCTTTAATTGCCCTACAATAGATGGTTCAATTTCTGCCAAATCGCTCACATCAATTGTTTTGTGATTAATAGTAATACTCACAGTCACAAACTCTAAGGGTTTGTATACTCGCAATACACCTAACAATGCCGACTCTAAAACTTTATTTTTATCTTGTATTGGGTATTGTTTAAACACTGCTATATAACGAGTAACTGATTCAAACCACGACAGTCCTTCGTCAAGTAGACCACCTAATATTGACAAATCTTTATCACACAACAAGCTCAAGCACTGAAGCGCTTTCTGTGCAGTTGCTCTTTTAGTTGAATTAGCTAATGTAGAGGCTTTGTTCCAACACGTTATAGCTGCCTTCAATTCACAACCAAATTGGTAGTCGGCTCTATACCAATGTAATAAATCAATATCTGTATCAAAAACCGTTACAGCACTGGGTCTTATTACAGAAGGCTCCATACATTTAACAAAGTGAAACAAGCAACGTCTAAATAGTACATCGTCACCTTTATCTAATTTTTCCGCTAATATTTCAAATTTCAACCACTTATCATCAGTCAGCAAAACATGAATATCATCCAGTATTGTCTTGGTTTCTGAGCGTAATATGGCGTATTTCAATAATGATTTTTTAAATAATCTTAAATGCAACTGCACCCGTTTAGCATTTTCTTCTGTCATAAAAGCAGCAAGCTTGGTTGTGAGGTTCGACAAATCAATAGTTTTATCAAGCATTAGCGTCTACCTCGTTTTCTGTTTTAAATGCGTCTTCTTGTAACGGTGCAACAAACTCACCAAACAATTTGTCTACCCAACTTGCCATTTGCTTATCAAATGTTAAAGAACGAGCAAAGTTGATGTATTTTTGTGTCGTAGAAAAGTCAGCATGACCCATTAACTGCATGAGTTTGAATTGCACAAATCCAATAGGCAGGTTTTTATGGATCAAAAAGCCAGCAAGGTTAGTGGCGAATGTTGAACGCAAGTCGTGGAAATCACGTTTCAACTCCTTACCAATAAGCTTAAGTTCTTTACGTACCTTAGAGATCACATTGCCAACTGATTTAGGTGACATAAAACTGCCAGAGCGATTCAAAAACAAAGGGGCATCATCGCAACTACCATTGGCTAGTTGCCACTTAGAGAGTCGATGTTGATGCTCTTCATCGTTACGGTATAACCATAATGATGTCATTAACCCTTTTGAAACCATGATGGTGCGTTCTTTATCGTATTTACCAACAATAGTGACGTAGTAAATAGATTGAACACTTAGAGCGGGATCAACAACATGATTAGCTTCAAAAGTTGCAACCTCATCAGCTCTCAGCCCACATTGAACGGCTAAATCAACTCGTAATTTCGGCCCAAGTTTACTTAGTGCATTACTGGTATAAAGTAACTGCAACTCATCTTGGTCATATGGTGATAAACTCGCATCGGTAGATTTTTTTTGTTTGTATTTCTTGGGGATCAATAGATCTGTCGTGGTGACCGTAAAGCCTTTTTCTTCAGCACCATATTGAGTGAACAATAAATCAATGTTGCCGTCTTTACGTTTTTTCTTAATCACTTTTGTTTTGTATTTGAAAGGAAGCTTATCTATGCGATGTTGCTTTCTAGCCCATTCATAAAACTGACGCACATGGTTGATATACAAATTGGCCGTATCTCTATCAATTTTCTTAGCAACAACCTGATCAATAAGGTACTTACGATAACGATAAACAGGCAGCCAATATTTTGCTTTATCGCTGTCACTCACCGCATATACTTCATGCCAATCAACGTCATGCGCTTCTATCCATTGTAGAAATAAAGACATCGAATTTGCCAACGAATTCATAGTTACAAGCGATACCCCACCCAAAGGGTTCTTTTTACCGCCTCGCTTGGGCGGCATAAACAAACCTTTGTATCTGTGTTCCAAAAATAAGTTAATTTCTAGCGCATCTAAAACACGCGTAAGTGATAACACCCTTGGAAATCGTTCAATAATATGATCTTGATGAAACATCACCATTCGCTTTCCACTGTCATCAACATCAGAAAAATAAGGCAAATTGCCTAAATTAACGGTTTGCTTTACAACTTTTGGTGAATTATAGCTCAAATCATTGCGCTCCATTTAAATACTGCATAAAATATAAAGCCGACATGGTTACTTGTCAACATAAAATGCTATATTTAAATACTGCATAAAGTCATTGATCTTTACTTATATCTACGTCAATATAATTAACGTTAAATTAAATCAGGGTCATAAGTGCCTTCAAAAGCACTTATGCACTAAATGCGTTTGCCTATAGACCAATAAAACAGCCAAACAAGGTTATAAAATCTAATGAAAACCAGTATTTATGACGCTAATCATGACACTAGGCTTGGTGATATTGCAGATATCCGTTCAGGCCACCCTTTTCGGGGCAGTATAGAGCCAGATATAAATGGTGATGTGCATGTTGTGCAGGTGCGAGACACAAACGCCACTGGTGAGATAATTATGGATGAAGTGATCACAACCACGCTAACCAGTAAAAAACAGCCCGACTGGTTGAAGTCGGGAGATATACTATTTGTGGCAAAAGGAGCCAAACATTATTCCGCATTGGTAGAAGATTTACCAAAGCAAACGGTGTGCTCACCACATTTCTTTTTAGTACGAATAAAACCAGCATTTAAAGAGTTGGTAACACCAGAATTTATATGTTGGCAGTTAAACCAACTCCCTGCACAGCGCTATTTTCAAACAACGGCAGAAGGCTCCCTTTATTTGAGTGTTCGTAGGCAAATTTTAGAATATGTGCCTATTACGATGCTGCCGATAGAAAAACAGCGACAATTAACTGCTATGCACCGCTGCGCAGTAAAAGAGAGAAAAGTATTACAACAACTTATTGATAATAGACAACAACAACTTGAAGCCATTGCCATCAGTGAGCTTAACTAAAAATTATACTATAAAAGAATTTAACATTAAGGAATAAAACGAATGCCAACAAGCCAAATCAATCAGGACGATATCAACAAAGCAGTATGGGCTGCTTGCGACACCTTTAGAGGGGTTATCAACGCAGATACATACAAAGACTTCGTGTTGACCATGTTGTTCTTAAAATACATCTCAGATATTTATAAAGACGATCACAACAAGCTAGTTGAGCAATATGGCGATAATCCGAAATTAATTACCGCTATGATGTCTAAGCAGCGCTTTATATTACCAGAAGGCGCTAGCTTTTGGGACTTATACGAGCAACGTCACCAAGCAGGTAACGGGCAACGTATTGACCAAGCTCTACACGCATTAGAAGAAGCCAACGGCACTAAGCTTAAAAATGTATTCCAAGACATTAGTTTTAATACCGACAAACTAGGCCAAGAAAAACAAAAAAATGATTTACTGCGCCACTTACTAGAAGATTTTGGTAAAGACATTCTTAACTTAAGTTCAGAGCGTGTGGGCAGTTTAGATGTTATTGGTAATGCCTACGAATTCCTCATCAAACACTTTGCTTCAGGCAGTGGTGCCACCGCTGGTGAATATTATACTCCGCCAGAAGTTTCAGACTTACTTGCGACCATTTTAGAGCCAGTTGAAGGCGATCAAATATGTGATCCCTGTGTTGGCAGTGGTTCATTATTATTAAAATGTGGCGCTATGGTGCGTAAAAATTCAGGCTCAAAAAAATATGCCTTATTCGGTCAAGAAGCCATTGGTGCAACATGGGCATTAGCCAAAATGAACATGTTCCTACACGGTGAAGACAACCATCGTATTGAATGGGGCGATACTATTCGTAACCCTCAGCTATTAGATAAAAACGGCACAGGTTTATTACACTTTGACATCGTGACAGCCAACCCACCGTTCAGTCTAGATAAGTGGGGCCATGAAGATGCTAGCAGCGACCCTTATGGCCGTTTTAGACGAGGCGTACCACCAAAAACTAAAGGTGACTATGCGTTCATCAGTCACATGATTGAAACCCTTAAACCAGAAACTGGTCGTATGGGCGTGGTTGTGCCGCATGGCGTGTTATTTAGAGCATCAAGCGAGGGTAAAATTCGCCAACAATTGATTGAAGAAAACTTGCTTGATACCGTAATTGGCCTACCAGAAAAACTATTCTTCGGTACAAGTATTCCAGCCGCGATCTTGCTCTTCAAAAAGCAAAAAAACGACAATAATGTATTGTTCATTGATGCTAGTCGTGAGTTTAAATCAGGCAAAAATCAAAATCAGTTAACCCCAGATAACATTCAAAAAATAATCGACACTTACAAAGCCCGTGAAAGTGTTGATAAGTATGCTTATCTAGCAAGTTTTGATGAAATTAAAGAAAACGACTTTAACCTTAATATTCCACGTTATGTTGATACCTTTGAAGAAGAAGCTGAGATTGATTTAGCGGCTGTGCGTACTGAGCGTCTGCAACTGAAAAATGAACTCAATACCCTTGAAGCAGGCATGGAAGGATTTTTAAAGGAGCTAGGTTATGGTGCCTAATGGATGGGAACATAAATCGTTTAAACAAATTCTTAAATTAGATAGAGGAAGTTCACCACGTCCCATTGTTAATTTTGTGACAGATAGTGATGACGGAGTTAATTGGATAAAAATTGGAGATACTAAAGGCGAAGCTGCATTTATCAATTCTACGAAACAAAAAATAACGAAAGAAGGCGCTAAAAAATCAAGGAAAGTTAGTAAAGGCGAAATTATACTCTCAAACTCTATGAGTTACGGAAAACCTTACATCCTAAATATTGATGGTTTCATTCATGATGGTTGGTTTGTAATTAGAAATTATGAGCAAAACCTAGAAAGGGACTATTTAATTCAATTATTAGGTGGAGAGTTGGTTCAAAGGCAATATAAAAGATTGGCGGCTGGAGGCGTAGTAACAAACATAAGTAGTGAGTTAGTTTACTTTGTGAAAGTGGATATACCACCACTCCCAGAACAATGCAAAATCGCCACTATTCTTAGAACTTGGGATAAAGCGATTAGCACAACCGAGCGCCTAATCGACAACAGCAAGCAGCAGAAAAAAGCCCTAATGCAACAACTTCTCACGGGTAAAAAACGCCTACTTGATGATTCAGGTAAACCGTTTGATGGTGAGTGGGATTGGGTTACTCTTGACTCTATATGCGATGTCAAAGGTGGTAAACGCCTCCCAAAAGGTAAAGCTTTATTAGATTCACCAACTCCACATCCTTATATTCGAGTTACAGATATGTATATGGGAGGGATTAAGAAAAAAGAAATTAAATATGTCCCTATCGATGTCGCACCTTCAATAAAAAACTACATTATAAACAAAGACGATTTATTCATTACCGTTGCTGGAACTTTAGGTTTAGTTGGCGAAGTCCCACATGACCTTGACGGTGCTAACCTCACTGAAAACGCAGATAAATTAACCAATATAAAATGTGACAAAAAGTTTTTACTTTATGTGATGAAGTCTAGAATTATTCAGAGCTACATTGAGGCAGAGTCTACACAAAATGCACAGCCTAAATTGGCATTAACTAGAATCAGAAGCTTCAAAGCTCCACAACCTGCATTAGAAGAACAACAAAAAATCTCAGCCGTATTAACTAATGCAGATAAAGAAGTTGAGCTATTAGAGCAACAACTAGCCGATTTAAAACAAGAGAAAAAAGCGTTAATGCAGCAATTGTTAACAGGTAAACGCAGAGTAATAGTGTAAATAAAGGATTATTAATGACTACAACAGAGATGTTTACCGATTTTTTGAAAAACATAGCTATTGATAATAGTACGTCTATTACCTCTAAGTATGAAGAAATCACTTCGGTATTAAATAAAAAGTTTAGAGATACCGAGTCAAAAACAGCTAATAGCTTGCAAGTCGGTTCTTATGGCCGTTGGACTGGTATAAAAGGCATATCCGATTTAGATATGCTTTATATCATGCCAAGTTCTAAATGGAATGATTATAAAAACGGTAAGCAGTCTAAGTTATTAGATGACACCAAAGATGCCATTCAAGCCAGATACCCCAAAACAACTGTGAAAAAAGACCGCTTGGTCGTGCAGGTTATTTACAAAGGATTTATGGTTGAAGTTCAACCTGTTTTCGAGCAAGAAGATGGTAGCTTCAAGTATCCTGACACCTACAATGGTGGATGTTGGAAGATCACCAAGCCTCGTAAAGAAATTAAAGCGATGAAAGAGTTTGTTGATCAAAAAAATAAAAATCTACGCAAGCTTTGTAAAATGACTAGAGCATGGAAGAACAAATGCGGTGTTGGTATGGGTGGATTATTAGTCGATACCTTAGCGTATAACTTTCTTAAGTCTAACTCTGATTATGATAATCGCTCAACAGCTTATTATGACTGGTTGTGTCGAGATTTTTTCAAGTATTTATCGGAAGAGCCAAACAAAGACTACTACTTAGCCTTAGGTAGTAATCAACGAGTTAATGTTAAAAGCAAATTTCAGCGCAAAGCAAAAGAAGCTTACGAAAATAGTTTAACAGCCATTGCAGCAGGAGAAACAAGCTCCGCCAATAAAAAGTGGAAAAAAATATTTGGCCGACCTTTTCCTGTCTCTGCGGTGCAAGAAAGCAAAACTTCAGCTTACTCGTTTAGAAATACAGAACAGTTTATTGAAGATTTATACACTGTAGATATTCGATTTAACGTAAGGCTTGAATGTGAAGTTTCACAAAACGGTTTCAGGGAAGCTTTACTTAGAAATATGTTAGCTAGAAAGCTAAAATTACAATCAAAGAAAAAACTTAACTTCTTTATTGCTGATATTGATGTTCCAGGTGAGTTCATTATCAAGTGGAAGGTTCTTAATCGTGGTGCAGTAGCTGAACAAAGAGATTGCATTCGAGGTGATATAGTTATTGATAAAGGCTTTAGAAAGAAAGACGAAAAAACAGATTTTAACGGAGAACATATTGTTGAATGTTTTGTTATTCAAAATGATGTTGTAGTGGCAAGAGATAGAATCGATGTACCAATCCAGTGAGGCGAGAATGGATAATAATAATTTAAAAAAACATATTGCTGAAACTGCCTACAATGTTGGGTATTCAGCTAAATTGCACTTTGCCAGTTTTGAAATGATTGAAAAACTTCCAGGATTAATTAGTTTTATCTCAATGGCTTTTGGTATTTATGCGCTAGCTTTTTCTGAGCTATCAACAAAACTTATGTCTTGCACCCTTCTTGTACTGGGTCTCATTGGTTTATACATCACAATGAAAAATGGGGACAAAGCTAATTATGAAACAAAAGGCATTAAACTAACTGACTTATTTAATGAGCTAAAACACTTAATGTTAGAAGCAGAACATCAATCACCAGATACCGAGATAGTAAACAATAAGCTGCAAGATATTGAAGCTAGATATAATCAAAGTTGTGCATCTCATCATATAATGTTCGCCAATTGGTTTGCTCATTATAAATTTTTCTGGGAACAACAAATTGGGTGGATTGATAATTATCGACCTTTTGGCTTTTTTAGAGACAAAATTCCATTAACATTATGGGTAACATTGATAGTTACCACTTTAATCGTAGTATTTAATTGTACTAATATTATTGCAGCGGTTTGCGAGTTTATAAATACTAAAGGTGGCAACTAATGAGTAGAACCACCATAAATTTCCAAGAAGAATTTAGCGCTAAGATCCCTGCGCTTACCTTACTTACTCATTTAGGTTATCAGTTCATTCCGCCTAGCGAGTGTGAAGCCTTACGTGGTAATACATCCCTTACGACAAAGAGCGCAGCAGATAAAAAAAGCACTCACCAAGTGCTGTTAATGCCAGTCATGCGAGAGTTTTTAACTAACCAAACATTTCCATTTGCTGGTAAGCAACACAAGCTCACTGATGCAGCTATTGATAATGTAATACATGAGTTAAACCCTGCAATGAATTTAGGGCTTAAAGCCGCTAATGAAAAGCTCTACAACGCTATGATGTATGGCGTGAGTGTTACTGAGTTTGTTGATGGTAAAAAAGCCTCTCCGACTATTCAGCTCATTGACTGGAATAATATTGATAATAACCAGTTCCACTTTACTGAAGAATTGGTTGTACAAAATGCTGAAGGTACAGGTAATCGTATTCCTGATATCGTTTGTTTTGTAAATGGCTTACCTTTAGTGGTGATTGAGGCAAAACGCCCTGACTCGAATAAAGAAGGTAAATCGACCAATGCCGAGGCAATTTCTCAGCAAATTCGCAATCAAGGCCAACAAGAAATTCCACACTTATTTGCTTATAGCCAGTTACTGTTATCGGTTAATGGGCACGAAGGCTTATATGCTACATGCGGCACACCTGAAAAATTCTGGGCAAAGTGGAAAGAAGAGCTAATACCTGAAGCTGAGTTTGTTCACCTAAAAAATCGCTGCCTTAATGATAAACAGCTTAATAGTTTGTTCAATCATCGCCCCGCTTACGCCAAAGATGACTACTTATCGTTAATTGCCGCAGGTGATTTAACCGTTACCGACCAAGATAGACTGATCATCAGTTTATTACGCCCTGAGCGTTTACTTGAGATGACTCGCTTGTTTACTTTGTTCGATAAAAAAGCAGGCAAGATTGTCGCTCGTTATCAGCAAGTATTTGGCATTAAAGCTTTAGTTGATCGCATTAATACCTTTGATGAAGCAGGTGCTCGTGAAGGCGGTGTTATTTGGCATACAACGGGCAGTGGTAAATCGTTTACTATGGTATTTTTATCCAAAGCCCTTGTTTGGTTGGAAGAATTATCACAAGTTCGTGTGATCATCGTAACTGACCGAGTTGATTTAGAAGATCAGCTTAGCCGTACTTTTGCCTCTGGTGGTGTACTAACTGACAGAGATAAAAAAGACGCGATGGCAACATCTGGCAAACGTTTAGCAGAGCAAATTGGTAAAGGTAATGAACGCGTTATCTTTTCAATCATTAATAAGTTTGGCTCTGCCATTAAACAAAAAGAATGTTTTAACGACAGTCCCAATATTATTGTATTAGTGGATGAAGGCCATCGTAGTCAAAACGGTGAAAACAATATTCGAATGCAGCAAACCCTGCCCAAAGCGGCCTTTATTGCATTTACAGGTACACCATTATTAAAAGATGATAAGACCGAAAATAAGTTCGGTAAGATCATCCACTCGTATACCATGCAACAAGCCGTTGAAGATAAAACAGTAACGCCCTTGTTATACGAAGAGCGCATTCCTGAGTTAAACGTGAATGACAAAGCCATTGATGCTTGGTTTGAACGTAGCACCAGTAAACTTAGCGAGAAACAACGAACTGATTTAAAGAAAAAGTTTTCACAAAAAGGTCAAATATACCAAGCTGAAGGTCGAATTGATCTGATTGCTTATGATATTTCTGATCATTTCCAAAACTTCAAACAGCAAGGCTTAAAAGGCCAACTGGCCTGTGACTCTAAAGCCTCGGCTATTCGCTATAAGAATGCATTAGATAAAATAGGCTCTGTGACTTCTGTTGTTGCTATGTCACCGCCTGATACCCGTGAAGGCCATGATGTTGTTGATCAAGACAGCAAAGACATCGTTCAAAACTGGTGGAAAGGTAACGTTGCGCAAACCTACGGGGGCGATGAAAAAGCTTACACAAAAGCCATTATAGAAGACTTTAGTCGTGACGATGGCCCAGACATCATGATAGTGGTTGATAAGCTATTAACGGGCTTTGACGAGCCTAAAAACACGGTACTTTATATCGACAAGCCGCTTAAAGAGCACAACTTGATACAAGCTATTGCTCGCGTAAACCGTTTACACAGTAAAAAGCAGTTTGGTTACTTAATTGATTACCGTGGCATTTTGAAAGAACTTGATACCACCATTGAAAAATACCAAGACTTGGCTGAACGCACCCAAGGTGGCTTTGATATTGACGATCTTAAAGGTTTATATAACCGCATGGATACTGAATATAAAAAGTTACCAGGCTTACATAGTGAGCTGTGGGATATTTTTGCTACTGTTAAAAATAAGCAAGATGGCCCTGCATTAAGACAAGCATTAGCCCCTAAAGTACAGGATGTAGATGGCAAACTGGTTGATACTAACCTTAAAAAGCGAGATGACTTTTACTCTGCCCTTACTGTTTTTTCTAACTGTATTAAGGTCGCTTTACAATCTGCTAGCTACTTTGAAGATAAGTCTTTCGATAGCAAACGTGACCTGTATAAACGTGACTTAAAAGCCTTTGTAGATTTGCGCAAACAAGTACGTGAAGATGCCAATGAAACCGTCAATTACGATGAATATGCGGAAGATATCCGTAGCTTATTAGATAAACATATTGCGGGTATTGAGATAAAAGAACCTGATGGTGCTTACTTGGTTGGTAATCTGGGTAAAAACGTCAAGCCACAAGATCTGAGTGATGATGAGGCGCGAAACCAAACAGACAAGATCACGGGTCGCATCACCAAGATGATTGAAGAAGATCTTGCTGATGATCCTTATGCACAAGAGTATTTCTCGAATCTGTTAAAGAAAGCGATTGAGAAAACCAAAGAAATGTTTGATGCACCAGTGAAACAATACATTTTATTCGCTGACTTTGAACAAGAGGTAAAAGACCGCAAAGTTGCTGATATACCAAACGACTTTACCGATGATTCAGGCAAGTTAAATAAACATGCTCAAGCCTATTTTGGCTTGTTTAAGCATGTGTTTGGCGCAGACTACTTAATCGAACAATCATTAGATAATGAGAAATTAGTAGAGCTTGCCTTTAATATTGATGAGGTGGTTAACAATGCTGTAGCTGAATACTCTATCAACCCTGCCGAAATTGAAAATGCCATCAGTATGAAGTTATTGCCAATGCTATTTGGCGATATCGGCATTGATAATGCCGAAAAGCTCATTGAAGCAGTGCTTAAAATTACCCGCCTTGGTTTATCAAGAGGTTAATGGTGATGGCGAATTCATTAACAGAGCCTAGCTCTTCAATTGCTGCTGACATTATTACCAAAAAAGAACACACTAAAACGGATGAGCGTGGTGCTTTTTATTACGGTAATGACATGATTCATTATGATGTGATCCGTAAATCACAAAGCAGCAAGGTTAGCTCTAGTAAAGCTGTTGCTCGTAAAGTAGTGATAAAGGTGCATCCTGATCAACGTGTGGTTGCAACAGTCCCACATGATGCTACCGATGATTCGATTCAACAGGCGATGCTTAAACGTGCCAGATGGATTTGGCAAAATATTGAAGAATTTGCGAAGCAAAAAGATTACGTTTTACCCAAACGTTATGTTAGCGGTGAGACCCAATTTTACTTAGGCAGACGCTATGTTTTAAAAGTGACAGTAGATGCCGAACTGCCACTAAATGTAAAATTACACCGTGGCAAACTGAATGTTAACCTTAGACAAGCGGATACAACGTCAAATAAAAGTCTTCAGACTAAAAAGGTTAAAGCTCTTTTAGATAAATGGTATCAACATCGTGCAAACATCATATTTAAAGAGCGTTTAGCTAAAATGCAGCCTAAAGCAAATTGGGTAACAGACATTCCATCATTTAGAGTGATGGCAATGAAGAAACAATGGGGGAGCTGCTCAACTAAAGGCAACTTAATGCTTAACCCCCATCTAATTAAAGCCCCTAAAGAATGCATTGATTACGTGATATTACATGAGCTATGCCATATTGAAGAGCATAACCACAGTGAAAAATTTTGGCGATTGCTAACCCAAGTAATGCCTAATTGGAAAGAAGTTAAATCCAAGTTAGATGATATGGCGGAGATGTATTTGAATGAGTAATTATCGTGGCTAAGCCTATATATACATGGAAGAAAAATCTTAAGCCCCAAGTGGTACTTGATAAGCTATCAAAGATTGTTCAAGTGTCTGAAGATGGGAAAGTATCATTTGTAGGGTGGGATTATCATGAAATCATTGTAGCGTTAGAAAATATGGTAGAAACTAAAAACGCTTCACGAGATTTATATTTACCTACTCTCATATCAAAAGCTGTTACTCAGTCAGCAACAGAAAAGCTCGATGACAACAATGTGTTGTTGAACTTAAATAGATTAGCAAGAGAACATTTAGCTACAAAAATTAAAAATTACAGGGTACTTACAACTGTATCGTTGCCTCAGTCATACCTAAAAAGAAAGTTCAAAGTTGCCAATAGTGAAATTCACATTGTGACTGATTTCCCTAAAAAATATAGTAAACATAGAAGTAGCTTGTTATCAAAAACAGATGATAATTTGAAAGACAATGGGTCAGATGATCACTACTCAAAAATTATTGTTTATTGCAAATCCAAATCACCTCACGGTGCAATCAAGCAAGCTCTAGAAGACCTAGATTTGTGGCGTGGAATATTGTGCCTTTTTACAAACCACCAAATGGAATTAATCGGAGACTCATACAAACCAATTAATGCTATTCGGCTCGGTAAATTCCATACATTACACGAAGAGAGTGGTATAGCCGCTTTGAACACACAATATTGGTTTGAGCCAAACTTTGTATCAGCAAATAACGCAACATTAAAGATGCCTGACATACTCCTAAAAAATACTAATTTCTTTCTGGACACAATTTCAGGACACAAAGATAAAGCACTTCTGACTGAAGGCGTTGTTCGCTATGTTCGATCGCTTGATGAAAAAGATCAAAACACTGCTGTTGTGAAATTATGGGCTACTTTGGAAACGTTGATTACTAAAGGAGAAAGCAACTGTGATGGGATATCACGAAGAATTTCTTTTCTCTTTGAAGAATACAACTATCACGCCCAGATATTAGAGCACATAAGAGAGTATAGAAATTCAAATATTCACTCAGGACTTGAGAACCAAAACGCCAAAAATTTCGCCTTTCAACTTCAATTCTACTTTTACAGATTAATGTTGTTCTACGTTAAATCAGTAGGTGACTTTCCGAGAATTGATCAAGCAAATAAATTTTTAGATAGTCCGAGAGATGCTGAAAGGATAAAGGAAGAAATAGCTAAGTTGGAAATTGCTTTAAAGATGCATGGGAAATAGGTAACAGTTTAAGCTACTTTTTGAAGGTGGCATTCGCTAGATAAAAATGAAGGTGACATTATAAAGTGTTCCCCTGCGGTTTCGTTAGAGCTTTCAGCAAAGCGTCTGATTAACTCTTCAAACACTAAACCCATGTTGTAGTTATCAACCACTTCAGGGTGAAGGTCGGTAGTGGCAAAGCGTTTAGCGACTTTATAAAGTAAATCTGCTTCTTCTAATTTGTCGATGGTATTGAAAAAATCAAAATGCTCGAATATTTCACGGGCATTAGGACTAAATGACTGGACATAGCTTTCAAGATTTTGTGCTACACCAGTTTCACCAAGTTTGTTTAAATCCATTTTGCTGGTGTTATAAAAGCTTAACTTGGCAGCATGGGTAAGTATTTTATCTTGTGCTTCAATCGGCTTGTCTTTTACCGATTCGTACATAGTAAGTACGCTTGGTTTGGTGTTTTCAAGTACACATTCTAAGCGTCTTAATAGGGTAAAAGGTAAGATAATGCGCCCGTACTGGCTTTGTTTAAAATCACCGCGAAGAAGATCAGCAACTGACCATAAAAATGCTGCTGTAGAAGAGAAATTGTCTGACATAGATGTTTGCCCTGAAAATAGTTAAGTTTTCCGTAACTTTTGGCTTAAGGCTAATAGTTATTGTGGCAGTAAACTTAAGGAAATTATTTTTATTAAAGGTAATTTATCACACTATGGGAAGTTATAAAGTAACTGTTTGTTGGTACAGTAATTTAAATCAAGTAATTATATAAAAAGGCTATTTTTATGAGTGTTCTTTAAAAAAGTAACTAACCTCAATATTACATTCTTGGGCAATCATATATAAATGAGTAGCATGTATACGCACTTTTCCAGATTCGTATTTACTATATTGTTGATTTGATATTTCAGCATAATTTCCAAAAGTTATCTGAGAAGCTTCCATATCTGTACGTAATTTTTTTAAATTTTTACAAATCAATTTATGAACGTCTTCACGACTTAATTTCTTCATTTTTATAACCTTTAGCCATTATTGACAGCTAGGCTAAGATTATTTAATATGCAAAGCTCCATCGATTCGATGGAGTTCATGTTTTTTATTTATAGGGAATGAGATGAAAAGTTTTAAAATATTAGGTATTTCAGCACTTAGCCTTTCGATGATTGCTTGTAGTGAGCCGAATCTTTCAACTGAAGAAATAAAAAAACTTTCTATACAAGAGTTTGCTGTAACAGCTTGCCGTAGTGTGATTGATGCTAATTTTGAACAATTAGCACTGATGACAAGTGAACGTGATTTGTCCAAATTAAAAAAAGCATATGACAAACATTCTGATCAGTGGGGTGAGCTGGAAGAGAGCATGTCTT
>TARA_R110002060_G_scaffold77936_4_pt1 | contig 29463 bp, 39 predicted proteins | sample TARA_R110002060 | Tara Oceans TARA_R110002060 (sample SAMEA4397091) | marine metagenome | biome: Polar Biome; feature: [MES] marine water layer (ENVO:01000295) within the mesopelagic zone...; material: water (ENVO:00002006), including particulate matter (ENVO:01000060) such as...... | reverse complement strand
GGCGTATTTCCTTTGAAAACCCATAGAATTCCATACTTTTGGAAACCGTTACTTATAGGTGGTTAAAATTTTCCGCCTGCGGCGCCATCCAAGAAAGATAAAGATACTTGCCTTGATAAGTCTATAGTATAAGGATTGGTGCTGCCTTAATCTGCCCTGGTACTCTTTTTCTATGTGATATAATTATGTAGTTGAGGGAGTACCCTCCAGGTGCCTCCGGCGGCAGAGGTGAACTTAGAACTTTATCTTAAAACAATTTCTTAGTACCTTCTATCATGCACTGCCTTGGATATAGTATCCTGAATACCTTCGTACTTTCGTCTGTTTGAGTAAGAGCACCTACTACATTCCCTGGATATTTCTAAGAGTTTTCCTGTGGGTTTTCCTGTGAGTTTTCCTAGGTAGTTTCCTGTGGAATTTGCTTGCTTTTTGTCTGATTTTTTGCTTAAAAATAGTTCCTTAACGTTCGTTTTTAGTCGAAAAAAGCATATCTAAAAACATAAAACGTTCAAATTTTGAACGTTTAGCACCTCTGCTTTTGGGTAAAAATTAGGAAAAATTTTTCTTTGTAAAAAGTTTTTGGAGATGAAGTTTGTATATCTCCTTTGTTTCTTTCTAAAATTTTTTATAAGAAAAAAATTGTATGGAATATGTGATTATGAAATGAGAATAGGTGATTTGGTTTTATGTTGGGAATTAGGTGGGAATTAGGTGGTTGTTTTAGATGTTGTTTTTTTGGTGGTATTTGCTTAAGAGCGTTGGTCAGTATCTACTAAAGAATAGGTGATTAGTTAGTGTGGTGATTGGGTAATAGTTGAGTATAGTGAATTGAAATAGTTGAGTATAGTATTAGGGGTATGATTAAGAGCTGGGATTGGTATCTACTAAAGAATTATATTAGTTAGTGAAATTAGTGTTGTGAATTAGTGAGCCCGTTTAGTGAGTAATCCAGGTTCGTTCCATACTTTAATAACACCGTTCATACCACCAGAATATAGCAACCCATCAGCATATACTAAACAAGATACAGTACCGGTATGTCCTTTTAATGTAGCAACGTTTTTATTGTCTTTCCATACTTTAATAGTATCGTCCCAACTACAAGAATATAGCAACCCATCAGTGTATACTAAACAACGTACACTACCAGTATGACCTTCTAACATATTAACTAGATGTTTGTCTTTCCATACTTTAATAACACCATTCATGCCGCCAGAATATAACAAACCATCAGTATATACTAGACAACTTACACCAGCACTATGTCCTTCTAACGTGGTAACTTCTTTATTGTCTTTCCATACTTTAATAGTTCTATCAAAACTGCCAGAATATAACAAACCATCAGCATATACAAGGCATTCTATACTTCCATGATGACCTCCTAATGTGGCAACTAATTGATTGTCTTTCCATACTTTAATAGTTCTATCATAACTGCCAGAATATATCAATCCATCAGCATATAGGAGACAATATACAGTATTAGCATGTCCTTTTAATGTTTTGATACATTTAAAATCTTTCCATACTTTAATAGCCATATCACCACCAGAATATAACAAACCATCAGCATATAAGAGACAATATACAGTGCCAATATGTCCTTCTATTGTGGTAACACATTCTAAATCTTTCCATACTTTAATAGATCTGTCATGACCACTAGAATATAACAAACCAACAGCATATAAGAGACAATATACACTACTGTCATGCCCTTCTAATGTATTAATTACTTCCATTCTTCGTAACTGATATAAGCTTATGATATACCTATTATGTAATTCAAAAAAGAATTTAAGTTAATATCTGCATCGGTTTGCTTGAGGCACAGCAGAGAAATCTTTAATATTTGGGCATCCATGCAATGCTAACATTCTAACATTGCCCAACATAGATACATCCGTAATACCAGTACAACGCGATAACAAGAGGGCATCCACATTGCCCAACATAGATACATCCGTAATACCAGAGCACCCGCGAAGACTTAACGTCAAAACATTACCTAACATGGATACATCCGTGATACTGGTACAATACGCAAGTATTAAAACTTCTACATTACCTAACATAGATACATCCGTAATCTTGGTACAATAACTAAGGTTTAATATTTTAACTCCGCCCAATGCACTAACATCTTTGATATCAGTGCTTGATAAGTCTAGATCTTTTGGCAAATCCTTTGAATAGATATATTCTATACCCGTTTTTCTTTCTATAATAGTTCTAGTTTCATCTGAAATACGTACATTTGGGTCTAATGATTTAGCAGGTGTTTTTCTAGGTGTTAGAGCCATTTTAATGAATACTTTGTTTAAAATTCAAAAATTAATCACATTTTATTTCAAAGCTCGCTTTGTCATACAAAAGTCTTCTACTGCAACACCATCAATAAAATATGCTTTATGCATTGTCTTTAAATTTATATATGCTGGCCCATCATCTCGATGCAATTTACCGCATCGATACCAACATTCTTCCATGGTATTTCCATTGTTATCAAACTTTATATATGCAGGTCCATCGTCCCCGTGCATAATAAATGTATGTGTTTCTGATAACAGAAAACATCGCTCGCTAATAATATTGTTGAGTGGTATATCCATTAGATACGCCGCACATTCTACAGGACCATATTGTTTATATCTTATATATGAATGACCATATTTATTAAACGGTCTATCTTCATATGCAAATATATCGATTAGTTTGGTAGGATGCTGTGATATATTTGCACGTTCACGTAAATAAGTACATGCAGGCCCATCTTCGTTATGTAGTTTTCCTAATTTATACCATCGTGTTTCTATCAAATTACCTAGCTTATCATAATGTTTATACGCGGGTCCCCATTCACGATGTAACGACCCATATTCGTACCATTTTTTGGTGATTGGTATTTCATCAAATGTTTGTCTAATATATGCAGGGCCGTCCAAACGATGCAATTCCCCATCTTTATTTATCCATTTTTTTAATCTTATACGTTTGAGTTTATCTTCATAAATATGTATCGTATGATCTTCATCATACAAAGAGCCAATAAGTTTATAACAAGACTTATCACCCATTTTTGAAGTATATATGATCTGGTATTACTTATTCAAAAATGGCAGACCAACTCAATTTCAAAACAATTGATCAAATTGCTACCAGGACTGTTATTCGCTATATCACTATAAATAGAGCAGAAGATTTAAAAGGTCGTACATGGGGTAAAAAAGGAACTTTTCACCACCTATACGATCAACCCACAGATCCTATTCTCACTGAAGAAGATGTATATGGCCGTGGTCCCATACGAATGAAATCTTGGTATAACGGTAGCGAATTACACTGTGATCATGGTCCGGCAGTTATAATATACTCATTGAAGGGCACTAAAAGTGTAGAAAAATGGCTCCAACATGGAGAATTACACCGTGAGGATGGACCTGCATTTATCTCATACGATAGCCAAGGTAATATTAAGCATCTGCAATATTACCTGCGACATAAACAAGCAGAACATCTTGATCTATTAATTACGAAATGCGCAACAAAGATATAGCTTATATTTTTGTATGGTAAATTTTGAATACTAAAAAGTGTTATATCATTGACGTAAATCTATTTAACGATGGGATTATTTTCGACACTTAGCAAATATGTAACTTATGTTATATACATTCCATATCATGTATATAAGACGCCATCTTATCTTATTCAGATGTATTTACTTCTGACAATAACAAATACCATAACAAAAGAATTATACAGTGTTCGTGCCATTAAGCACCTGTAATATAAGTTCTTATTTTTATTTTTGACAAATTTTGAATCATATATTGGGTAAAATACAGTGTTCGATTTGAAAATGGTAGATACACAATATAAAATTCTTTATTATGAAACTGGGAATATTAGATCCATTAGTTGGTTTGATGAATATGGTTTATATCATCGCGATGGCGACAAACCGGCAGTTATAGACTATTATGAAACTCCAAACACTGTTATGTCCAAAGAGTACTATTGGCATGGTATTCATCACCGTGAAGAAAAACCGGCTATAAAACGTTGGAATATAAATGGGGTATTATTTGAAGCTATGTGGCGAAAGTATGGGCAACCAACTGCAAAGCCATATATTTGCAACTGGCATAGTAACGGTGTAAAATCTTTCGTTAATTGGCGTATTAATAGACATGGAAAACCTACTATGAAACAATATGATGAACAGGGTGATATTATAGAGATGCGTTGGGAAACGCATGATGAAGAAGGGCGGTGGCACCCTTCTTATTATCATAGAGTAGGCAAACCCGCCCATCTTAAGTGGGAAAATGGAAAATTGTGCGAAGAAGGTTGGTATATCAACAATGAATTACATCGCGAAGATGGGCCTGCCTTACGTCGTTCTGACAAAGATTCAACGCTCGAAGTTTGGTATATCGATGGTAAAAGACATCGTGAAGGTGGACCTGCTTATCAGTACGCAAATGATGAAATGATACAGGACGAATGGCGTATCGATGGTAAATTACATCGTGAAGATGGGCCTGCTTTCTGTAAAGCGGATGGTGATATAGTACATAAAGAATGGTATTTTAATGGCAAAAAACACTGTGAAGATAAAGCAGCCATACAAATATGGGTCGGTGGTATATTACAAACCTCTAAGTGGTATTACCATGGTGATGAATATACTCCCATTCTAACCAAAAAGTGTTAGAGTAATGTTAAAAAGCATTACATAGAATCGTTCAACAACTTATGTGCTAGTATGAGACGATCTGCTTTTTCTACTAGATCGATACATTCATTCTTAAACGAATCATCAAACATCTCACAAAACTTTTTTTCGTACATTTTGCGCATCCGCTGCGTTCTAATATGCATCACACCAGTATGTAATTTTCGTAATGGATTGTATTTGATGCCGTGGAGAAATTCTTCGATCGCAATCTCAAGCAAACATGCATAATGTTTGCAATGGATGTATTCTAGAAATTTTATATCAATCTTTGTCGATTCTTTGATATTTGCATCAACATAGATGTCAAATTCATCGATGCAAATTTCATATCGAGTAAGTTTCTTTCGCAGCTCAATCAGACGTTCACTTTCTGATTCTTTTACCGTACTCTCACATTGTTCAATGGTATTAGGTGATACCTTCGAATACTTCTCGTTGGAGACTTCACTGGACAAAACACTCATTTTATATAAATCCTATTTATTGAATAGTTTGACAGCTTTACTAGCAAGGGTATAATACTCCAACACTGCTTAAAAAATTGCCATTTTCTTAAATATGAGTTAATATATAAAGATTACCTATAACTTGGAATATAATGACATTTTCGCAGTTTATAGTAATATAATTTATACTGTTCAAAAATTATCATCAATACACTGATGTACTGTTGCGTGTTAAATTCATCTTAGAAAAATCGACTAGATCTAAATTACTAATATCATCTGGTATTACTTTGCATCCCAGACATACACCTTCAATAAACGCACCTTTTCGCTTATAAATCTGATATTTATAGCCTTGAAAATCAACTATATATTCAGCGGGACAATCAATCATTGGCTTACGATTAAAATCATGGCGTTGTGGCATTTCTTGATGCCTAATAATGTCAGATGGTAGTAAACGTCTATTTAATCTACGATATAAATTCGCCAAAAACGCGCGCATCTTTATTTAAAGTTATAAATGAGTTCAATTTGATATCTTTATACCAGTACTTTGCTTTAATAGAGCCATCATAATAACATATTTGTGCAATAGATATATTCCCAAGATACGTTCTTTCATATTTATCAGAAAAATCTAAATTGTTTATTAATGTTTCATATCTAGCCAGACTACACATTTTTGAACTAATTACTATCTAGTTAGTTAATTCAAAAATAAACAATAGTACAACTATACGACAATGAGTATTGAGTGTGCTCTTAAAAATATAGGAAACCCTTGTTATGGAGAAAATCTTCCATGTCGATGTTGCCATAGAAATATATGCTGTGATCATCGGCGCGACATCTTATTCTCGGTAACAGCTGTTTGCCATAGATGTATTGCTTTTAATGAAGTGTATACATTCATAGGAACAAAAGAAAGCGCGCGTTATAATATGAGTCCACGTACAATAAAAAGATTAGAGAAATTGTACTGTAATAGTGGTAGTTTAACTAAATCAGCTAAAAAATACTAATCAAATAAAAACATTCTTTTTTGAAGTAGATATCTGGTACAAATCGGTTAGAAATGAGCGAACACGAATGTACTCTCAAAGGCATGCTCTGGGTCCATAAACTCGATTTGTTAGGGTTTACATTGGACGAAGGAACAATATGTACATATCCACGGTGCAAATGTACATATTGTTCACAACTTATCTGTGAAAATCACATGGTATACGTGATGAATGTATGTCATAGATGCATTGTAAACAATAAACATATACGTGAGGATGTATGTCCTAAAATAGTAAAAAGATTAGATGAGATATATGGTGCTTTTTCAACGAAAGCGGCACGTTCTACTTAAAAAATAACTAACAACTAATCATGTGAAACAATGTGCTTGGTCATCACACCGCGATGAATTTTGCGCAATTGTTCTAACGCCTCACACGAAATGTCTATTTTACACGCAACATCCTCATTGATTGCAATGCAAGCATTACATACAGTTATGATCATATAATAACCATAACCATTCTGAAGTGCTCTTTTTTCAAGATGATTATCACACACGTTGCAGTGACAATAATCACATTGCACCACACCTTCATCGCATCCTGTATGACAGGTGGGCTTGGATTCACAAATTATGTGTTGGGATGCATCAAATACCCACTGGGCATCTTTGAGAGTACATTCAACCATTGTATTATTTCCCGTAGTTAAACCTTTATAATTCTTAAAAAATTGCCAGATCTCATAAAAATGGGTTGGCAATTTTTGAATATAATAAATAATAATAACTTACTGTTTATCTCGCAGCAATCAATATATTTAAAACAATGGGTTTCTTTTCAACTATTTATGATAGCCTCGTATTCGTTGTCAAAATCCCGTATCACATCATATGCATACCAAAATATGCATACAGTGGGTATTTATTTTACACCATACTTGAAGTTGTTCTAGAGGAACTGCAAAAGGATAATAGACGATCGTTGCGATATTAATTTCATTATTTTTATGTTCTATTTGAACTCTTTTATATCTTCAAATAGGTTTCTATTTTTATGAACTTTAGATGTTGTGCAACAACATCGTCGAAAGTTCTATTTTTGAAGTATGATATGGCTATATACCCAGTGTGTTGATTTCACGCTAATCTCCTAAAGATTACGATGTTGCGATTTGATAGTATTCAATTTCCTAAAGGTGTCTCTACTCGTCCTGTGGATGCAGTAGAACATAAAGATTCATTATATACGTGTTGTCTCGGTTTAAGCATTACAAAATGGAGTAAATCGATGGCCAAACCAATTGCAAAGTTATCATCCCATACCGCCCCAATTATGCAGTTAATCATACATGATGATCACTTATTTTCATGCTCATGGGATAATACTATTAAGATGTGGGATTTAGAAACGAATGAATGTGTTAAAACATTACATCATACAAGTTCTATTTATGCCATATGTGCATCTAATCATAAAATATATGCAGGTGATGCAAATGGGAATTTATTTTACTGTTACTATAAGAAGCAGACCAATTTACGTTTACTTTATAAAAATAATGTCTCATATATCATAGAATGGTTATTTATACATGAGTTTAAGAAGAATCAACAAACATATAAATATTTATATTCTATTGATATGCAAGGTATTATTACTCGATTTAATATCAAGACAAATGCGATAGATAATCTTATGAGAGCACCACGTGGAATCCATGATATTTCTATATGGGAAAACAAATTGTACATGATTATTGGCGATACCATACGAATATTAGATCTTATGCATTACGTTGTACCTACTTGTGAAATGCAATTAGCTGTTCCTATTAAATCATTATTTGTTAAAGATGGAAACATTTATGGTGCATCATATGACTCTTTTCTCATTTATTACTGGTCTCAAACAACTGTCTCTGATAGCATGCGAAAACACACAACCAGAACGCCATCCGATAGAAGATTATCATCCAATTCTGAAAAAATCATTATTAAAATGATACAAACAAGTGATGGGATGTGTATTTCATACTCTGATGGTTCTATATCTCTTTGGATTCCCAGTACATGTTTGATGTGTTGTAATCTATTAACAACTGTTGATACTTCGAACTGCAATAATTGTAAGACAAATATTTGTCATGTATGCATGTCAAAGTGGTTGGGAATGAACAAAGTGGGTCATTGTATTAAACATGCAAACTTTAGTTGCCCGTCATGTAGACAAATAGCTACATATCGTATGTTTAGTAAAGTTTACAGTGACAGAGTGGTTCGTCAAATGGCATTCTGTACGTTTGAGGATGATTCTTATTACGCTTGGTGCGAAAGGTGTTATAAAGTTGAGGCTTGCATGAAAAAATCATGTTCAAGTGAACAACCTGCAATCTCTCACTATCAATGTGAAGAATGTACGTTAAAAGAAACTACTCAAACTTCACAGATGATGGAAGCAGCTAAACATTGTGCAAACTGCAAACATACTATTAGTAAAGTTGCAGGTTGTAATCATATTAAATGTGTTTGTGGCGCTCATTGGTGTTATGTATGTGAAGCATCATTTAAAACTTCAAGTGAGTGTTGTAATCAACTTCATACGGTTCACGGTGGTTTATTTTAAACATTTTTTGAAATAAATACAGAGATGATATTAAAAGAATAATGACTGATAAAGATTGTTTTCTCAAAGGAAATCCATGGGTACATTATGACTCTAAGTCACACACTTGGTCAGAAGGGGTAGAATGTGATGAATCTTGTCAACTGATATGTAATATGTGTTCCAAAAACATTTGTATGAATCATCAAATACACAAAACAGAAGAAAAAACATTGTACAAAATCTGCCATAAATGCGTTGCTCATAATGAAGTAATTTGGAATGGAGGACCCTCATATGATTGGCTATCCTGGAGTGGCTGTGCAATCTCTACTCGTAATTATGTCCCAACTAGAACAGTTATAAAATTAGAAGCGATATATAATGTCAGTTTAACTAAAAAAACTAAGTAAATTGATTACTTTTTAACCGCGCTTTTTATCATTATATCTACGTCGTATAAGTGCTGTAATGCATACAATATGGCTTTTTTAGAAATATCGTCAACCACATCATCAGTTAGTCCAACATCAATAATGCGCATATCATCGATTGTATATCGATTTACATACAAGTTATACCGTTCAGCAACAAATACCGGCACTTCTTTATGATATTTGTATACTCCTGCTAGTACTTCAAACTGCACGGAGTTTTCTTCTTCTTCATGACATTTATACTCTTCCCACAATATATGATGCTCGCCGTAAGGATGAAGAGTTAATAAAATATTATCACGTAAAAGTTGAAAATATACATTAAACGATCTTATAGTTGCAACGTGTTTTTCATTCGGTAAAACAACATCAGTATATAGATTTTTTAAAGCGTGAAATAATTTATACTTTTCTTCCCATTCCCATCCAATATAGGACCGTTTAAAATTTTTCATGAACACATAATAATATTCGCGAATACTTGATTTACTATCTCGCAAATCATATAATGTATCATGACCTTGTACACGTAACAATGGATAGTCATATGATATATATAAGTGCTTTCCAACAACAGTGGGGTTTTTCGGGCCACATAAATATTTACAACTAAAGCGTGGTTCCCAAACTAACGTAAATACACCGTATTTATCAATATCAAGATATAATTTATTGGAGTATTCACGTGCGTATTTACGAGCTGCGTAAATAACATTAAATTGTTTTTCATCAACACAATCCATCTTTATACCGTTTTTGAAATACATACTTCAAAAACGGTATAAAGATGGATTTGTTACAGGTAAATAGAAAACATTATGATAATATTACATGGATCATGTCAAATATGATTCCCCAGCCCATTATTTATGTAAAACCTGCTGATGTAAAAACAACGGATCTTCAGTATAATTTAGTGCCATATATTACATTACATCCCTATCTTAGGGATAGTTATGATAAAATTATTGTGATACATACTTTATTTAAAACACAAATATATATTCGACCGAATGGATTTTACTCTAAAGCACAAAGCCAATTAATAAGAACAATTTTGACGAAATATAAATGCTTTATGTATAAATCTGGCCAACAACTCATTTGTTTACCGGATGAAGTTCAAGAATGTTTAAGTCATGCGCTTCAACATTTATTTGATTCAGTTGATACAGGTCTAACTAAAAGAGCTAAGTAAATGGTTATTTTTTAAGTATTTAATAAGTATATAAGTAGTTTATTACTTAGCAACTAAACGACAATGGGCGTTGTTACGTCAACTATAAAAGTAGCGTATGCCAAAGTCGTCAGCAAATTGTATGATATAACTCAATGGGACAAGTTGAGACAACCAGCTAGTGACGCTAAAATGCTAATATGGAGAGAAACTAGACATTCATATGACTATGGAGATATTCCGGCATATCATCTCCCAGTATCTCCACAACCTGTCACCTACCCTAAACAAGACATTCCACTGCGACCTATTTATAGGCCACAAACTACTTACGCGTACAACAAATGTGAAAATGGTGGATGTACAAATGAAGCGACAAGACAACTTACTATGACCGCTGGAACAAACTCACTACGAGCTAAAACATGCAACTCTTGTTACTCATCAAAAAAATCACAGATGGAATGGGATCTAAGATGTTATAGTTCTAGCTATTCATGGTATTAACTTGTTGATATAACCTCGTCAATTGTATCATATAATAGCCAAAGACAAACAGAAGGTGGTACAATAGGGCCAACCACACCACCTAATATTCCACCAATGAGTGCAAATTTTGCAGCTTGATTTAAACGTGGGGTTTCACCCTTTTTTTCGCATTTAAGTTCATATGCACGTAATCGATTATGCCCATAATGAACAGCGCCTATTGTTATAGTACTCACCATGTAAGCTTTTCGTAACAATTTATAATTCATTATAATTGCAAAGTTACTCTATGCTTGTAAGTTTTTACTTCCGTAATTATAATATCTTTTGTATTTAAAAAATTACCAACTAGCATTTTAACGCACTTTTTGTCATTGGTAATGAATACAACTGTTTGAGAAGGTCAATAACTCTATCGAGATCTTCGGAAGGAAAATACGATTCCCTATGATGGATTTGGCCCGATTTTTCTCTAATAATTCTTTCTATTGCATTTACCTGTTTATGTAAATATAGTACATCATCGTATGTTTTTGGCATAGTTAAATCAATGTGACTTTTATCTAAATAAGGTGACGAGCACAACCAAACACCTCGTGCCCTACAACAGATATATGCGTAATAATCTGGTACAAAATATGATTTATATGAAAATAAAGTATCATATTTAGGCAATTTTACCATTTTTCGTAATTCCTCTAATGCATCTTGATTGACGTCAATACTATTCATATTGAGCAATTATATAGTTATTCTATTACCATTCAAAAAATTACCGTTTATCATTTTTGCACAACTTCTTGGCATATTTCCACCACAACATACCAAGACCTGCAACTGCAAATCCAAGAAGAATTGCAAGAGGAATTCCAATGAGTGTCATCGTAAGACCAACTGCCGCCGTTGAAAGTGCAAGAATCAATACACCAACAACGACCGTCCACAGGCCAAATCCAACATAAATGCTAGTCAGACCGAAACAGGTGCATGTTGGTTTCATGCATGAACTGCATGATTGGATGCATATGTCGCAACAAAGATCACATTCGCATGGTTCCTCGTTCTTTTCTTTTTTTTGCATATTAACCACACGAGTTGTTTTGACAGTCGATGCAGCAGGTACATATTTCTCTTGGTTTTCATCAGAGAAATCCAGCGATGATGAACTTGAAACACTGGCACTTACTGAACAGTCTGTAGCCGAAGGTGCATCATCATCGCTGTCTTTCATTTCAATTTCGACGTGATTTTGAGAAGCCATGGTTTTTGAGAATCTAAAGAGGTGATAATCCTATGTAAAAGATATTACATCATATACACTTAAAAAATTGCCAATATCTACAAAGCGCGCTTTGTCAATTCCGGCTTGTACGTTTCACCATGACAATAATATAAACGTAGTACGTTAAAGGCGTTGTGATATATCTACTATATAATTCAAAAATGTTCATTTTAACGTCGTGCTTGAGGAACCGCTGAATAATCTTTGATGCTGCGACATCCATACAAACTAAGTGTTTTAACACTTCCTAAAGCACTAACATCTCTGATTTTAGGACAATAGTTTAGATTTAAATCTTCTACATAACGTAATGAATATACATCTTCTACGTTTGCACAATCTTCTAAACTAAGTTTTTTAACATGTCCTAAAGCAGAAACATCTTTCACAAGTGTACGACTTAAGTCTAAGTGTTCTACACCTCCTAAATTACTTACATCTACAATATTTCTACATCCAGACAAATATAAGAATCTAACACTTCCTAGCATTGACACATCTGCAACAACCGTATTGCTTAAATCAAGTTTTATCAATCGTCCTAACATAGATACATCAGTTAAGTTCGGGCATCCATTTAGATCCACTTCACTAGGTAATTCAGAGGCTTTACGATCACCTCCCCACATGTGCAAATGTAATCGTACTACTTCAGGGATAATTCGATCATCATCCAGTGTGATACATTTAGATGGTTTCGACATCCTGCTTGTTAATGTGTATATGTATGCTAGTACTGTGTATATGTATACCAACTATAAGTTCAAAAATGGTAAAAATTGAATCGTAACACATGTAGTGCTATATATCTACAATCACTCATATATTTATCAACGATGAAGTATACACCGAAAGAGTTCCGGAAAAAATATGGAAAACTTGCTCTTAATTGGCCGTATGATATCACGCACGTGATTGTCATCGAAAACAATATCATGGTATATAAAGATGATAGACTCCTTTCATCCTTTCCTATTATACTATATCATGACGGAACAAACGCAGAATTTGTAATTCATGGTAAATACAAAGGATATGGTATTGAAGGTAAACCTTCTCGATTTTCAGCAGATGATTGTATTACATACATGGAAATTGTATATTGTTTAGGTCAGAGACATAGTGAAGATGAACCGGCGTATGAATCTTGTCACTCAAATGGCGCGAAATATCAAAGTGATTGGTTTCTCAATGGTAAATTGCATCGTAAAAATGAACCAGCTTGTAAACAATGGTATGATACCGGACTATTACAATGTGAAATATGGATTGTTAACGGGCAACGACATCGCAAAAACGGCCCATCTTATCTAGAATGGCATGATAATAAAATGTTAAAACTAGAGAAATGGTATCAGTGTGGAGAGTATCATCGTAAAGGTGGGCCAGCTATGCAGAAATGGGATAAAAAAGGAAAATGCGTTGAGCAAAAATGGTATGTACATGGTGTAGAACAAGAGTCTATTTTGACAAAGCGAGCCATTTAACCATAGCTAATTAACCAAAGTTAATTTAAAACAATTTAGAATTCTTCTGCATCGCTACAATACTCAACGTAGACATCATAGCAGACACATTCACAGTTTTCACACACGGCTCTTTTACAATCAGGGCACTTTCGTACCATGTCTTTTTTGTACAACTCGCCACATGTTGAACATTTGTGAGTGGTGATGCGACAACGTCGACAAATGTAAGGTTCCGTCACTGTGCGCGATGTAGTAGGTTTTTCGCAAGAAATACAATGATTGATGTACCCTGCATCGTGTCTACGCACTACACTTCGATGACGGCGTCGCCATTGATTCGTCTTGATGTTGTATCCGCGCACCATAATCTCTCTATCTTGTTAAGATTACTATCTTAACAAGATAGTAATTTTGAAGAATAGATATCAAATTAATATCACTTCAAAAACTGCCAATTAGATATATAGCATTCTTATTTTAAAAGATTATTCCAATCACTTAAAAATGGAAAAGGTTGAAGCTGAAGATTGTAGTAAAGCGAAATCGCCACGTTTTTACTGGAACACTGGATTTATGGATAGCATGTTAACAGGTGATAATTTGTTACGGGAAAGACTCAATATGATATGGGATGACGATTCTCTGAATCCCTACCGTCTTAGCACACTTATTAGAAGACATGATTTTATTAAAGTAAAGGAATATTGTGATAAATATCATAAGGAACTTAAAGATCTAGAGTATGATGAATACCACCCCGTTCACATCGCATGTGAATGCAACGACATAAATGTCTTATCTTATCTATTAGAATTACACATCTTTGATGATTGGCAAGTAAATGATATGTATAAATCATTAGAAAAATTGTTTATGAAAGAAAATGATAAACTTACAGAGGATCAAGACACTATGATAAACATGATTAAATACTATGCAAACACTGTAACAAAGCGCGCCCGAAGTACCTAAACACTCATTAATTTTTTATCTAATAACCGTAGAAAAACATCTAATCTTGACGGGTTTTAGGAGGTGCGAAGCGCCTCCGTATAAAACCCCATTTTTGAATGACCTACAGGAAAATACACCAATCTACGGCAATACTCCAATCTACGGCAATACACCAACTAATTCAACATCCATCCAATAAATAATGTCTGCATCTACTCCTCTTGGCTTTAACGTGATTGAAATCACCCGTAACATCCCATGTGGAACAACTCGCGTAACTGGCGAAGGATACATTATCCAAGCTGAAAAGACCAGTGTGCATGACTTTAAGAATATGTCGAAGCTGTTCTTCGCGAATAAACCTGAATTTGAATTGATTAGCAAAGATGCACGCTCCAAGAACTTTGTTGTTGCCGGAGGTAATCTTGTGTGTAATATGCTCGGATTACCATCAAAAGACATTGATATCTTTATTGTAGAACCTCGGTACTTTAACGCACGTTCAGACAGTGATATCGCATATATGAAGAAAAAAATCCAGAATTTCTGTGATCTTGTAGTTGAACAGTGTGGATTGATTGATGATCCTAAGGCTGTATCAATTACGTCCAAGGTAATCACTTTGCGTACAAAGACGTGTGGAGAAGTACAAATCATCCTTCGTCCTGTGCGTAATGTATCACAGTTGCTGGATCAGTTTGACATCCAGTGCGCTGCGCTGGGATTCATCTTGTATGAGAACCGTAGCGTCATCCACAAGGATGCTATTACTGCTTGGCAGACGATGACTAACGTCTACAATGCAGCGCGTTGTAGTCCAACTTATTGTGCTCGCTTTGAAAAGTACTTCAAGCGTGGTTTCAGCATGTTTATTGAGCAAGCTGATATCAATAAAGTGGTATATGATTGGAAAGCTGAAAAGTACATCCAAATGCCCGCAGTAACTATTAGATTCGATAGCATCACTGAAAACCCAAATATGTTCGATCAGATGATGCTGGTAGGGCCAGTCTTCGAGCATAAAGTAACTTCGTTCTACGATAATGAAGCAAGTATCATTGCTACAAATTTTAATTATATGTTCCAAGGAGGACAACACCGTATGGGCGTAGCATTTAACAATACTCAAGAAAATATCTTTGAGAACAAACACGCACCTATTCCAGAAGAGGTTCTAGCTGCAGTAAAATCAATGTTGATTAACGCTGTCACAAAGTATGACTTTTCCGCTATCACTAAGGTGTTTGGATTCAAGTACGATGATGAGAAAGCCGAAACACTTCGTAAAAACTTGTGTGCTCTGGCCATCGGTCGAGTTCGCATCAGTGGAGAATATGTAAAGACAGATGATGTCAAATTCAATTATCATACAGTTGAGGCCCTTATCTCCAAGACATACAAGTTTGAACAGAAGGTATCAACCATCTTCATTGATTGGATTGGCACTGCAACGGACCATGGTAAAGCACCATTGTCTGATAAGTATTACCGTGTAAATCTTGATTACAGCTACCACAAGCGCCATTGGCTTACCGACTTGGTTAGCAAGGTAATTAAGCCCACTAACTAATTACATAGTACTTAGTTAGATATCTACACTCTTTTTTAGTGAGCTTTAGGTCTTTAACTCAACGTACGTTGAGTTAATTAGCGTAGCAACGTCGTCAAAAGCTCTATTTTTGAATCATATACACTATTGATACCACACTATAACATATTATAACAAAAATAGTACAATCATAATGGAACGCACTTATCATCCCAATGGGCAAGTAAAGGAGGAAATGTGGAATCCTGTACGGCATGAGAATGGATTCACGACATATCATAGAGAGGATGGCCCAGCTTATCAGTCATGGTATGTAACAGGTCAACATAAATCAATTATATATCAGGTTAATAATCAATGCCATAATAATAATGGACCAGCTTATCAATCGTGGTATTTTAATCCAAACTTTACAATTGATCTTAGACCATGGGAAGATCAGTTATGCACGTCAAAAAAGATAGAATATTATATTAATGGAAATCATCATCGTGAAGATGGACCAGCCATAAAAGAATGGCATGAGAACGGTCAATTAATTAATGAGCATTATTACACTGATGGTCGTCACCATCGCACAGATGGCCCAGCTGTACAAGTGTGGCATGAAAACGGTCAATTAATTTGTGAATCATATATTCGTGTCGATCAACGGCATCGTGAAGATGGCCCAAGTTATCGCCAATGGGCTAAGAACGGTCAATTAATTAAAGAAGAATATTACACTAATGGGCATCGTCATCGTGAAGATGGTCCAGCTGTACTAGAGTGGAATAAGCGTGGCCAATTAATTAAGGAAGATTATTACATCAATGGTGAATATCATCGTGAAGATGGCCCAGCTGCACAAGCATGGGATAATGATGGTAAAACGGTGCATATAAGTTATATGTTAAATGGCCTGTTGCAAGTTGATGATAAGGAGCCAAATGCCCGAACTTGGGAAAATGGATTACTTACAATGGAGTCATGGCATCTTGGCGATAACCATTACAAAGTCACTCATTACAAACAAGGTGTGCTTAATGATACAGTTTATAGACATCATTTTAGAAAACATCGTGTAGATGGACCAGCTTATCAAGAATGGACAGAAAGCGGCCAATTAATCAGAGAAGAATATTATATTAATGGTAGAAAACATCGTGAAGATGGACCAGCTTATCAAGAATGGACAGAAAACGGTCAATTAATTAAAGAAATATATTATGTTGATTACTATTATCATCGCACAGATGGCCCTGCCATTCGGCGTTGGGATAAAAGCGGTCAACTAATTAAAGAAGAATATTACATCAATGATACCCGACATCGCACAGATGGACCAGCTGTACTAGAGTGGAATAAGCGTGGTAATTTAGTTAAAAAAGTATATTACGCAAATGGGTATTGTTATCGTGAAAATGGACCTTCGTTTGTGGAATATTACCCCAATGGTAGTGTTAAATCAGAAGAATATATCATAAAAAATAAGCTGCACAACTACGACGGACCAGCTTATCAAAAGTGGGATGAACACGGAACGTTAATCAAGTCGGATTATTATTTAGATGGCGTGAAACAAGGACCATTGATTAAACGAGCGCGTTAATCTACCTCATTTTTTTCCATTTTTAATATGATTAAAAACAAGGTGTTTAACCACATACGTATATATCAAAGATGATCGGAAAAGATAAATCACGCGCTCGCGAAATAGCTAAATACGAACAGATTATTCACAATTTAAAAATTGAAATAGAAAGATTAAAAGAACAACTAGATCAACTATCTAAAGATAAATATCAGGATGAGCATCAGACAGAAATTCACCTACTATCCCAACGGGCGACTCAAAACTGAAAAGTATTACAAAGGTAAACTCCTGCATCTCGAAGATGAACCAGCTTTACGCAGATGGCATAAAGATGGTCATTTAATTAGAGAAGAATATTATTTTAATGGTGTATTACATCGTGAAGATGGACCTGCCACGTTATCTTACGATCGAGATGGGAATTTGACTAAAGTATGTTTCTATTCCAATAATCAGTTAGAACGGGAAGATGGGCCAGCGATTCAAATGTTTTACAAAGATGGTACCCATAAGGAAGAACGGTATTATCGTTTCGGTGGGCTTCATTATAACGCCGGTCCAACTATTAGACAATGGCATCCAAATGGCCAGATTAAATGCGAGAAATACCTTTATACTAAAGAAAATTCGTACTTCTCTGATTATTGTAACCTATATATTACAAATACCTTTAGCAGATATCATAACATTGAAGGCCCTGCGCATCAGGAATGGTTTGAAGATGGTCGTCCTAAAAAAATAGTTTATTATGTGAATGGTCAGTTACACTGTGAGGAAGAACCTGCTAGACGAGAATGGCATAAGAATGGTACAGTCAAAACTATTATATATGCACAAAGAGATGTACTGCATCATACTACAATCCCTGCGCACCAAGAATGGTTTGAAGATGGTCACTCTAAATTAGATCGTTGGATGCTTTATGGTAATGAACGAAGATATGAGACTAATGTGCCGGCAGTAACCGCGTGGTATGAAAATCACCAAATTGAACGCATTATATATCACAGAGGTAGTCGCCGCCTGCATCGTGAAGACGGTCCAGCAATTGAACGATGGTACAGTGATGGAACTAAAAAAGAAGAAACTTATAAGATAAATGGGTACTATCATAGAGTAGGAGCCCCCGCACACCAAGAATGGCATGATAATGGGAAACGACATGTTGAAGCTTGGTATATAAATGGGCGTACATCACACGCGACAGCTATTCCTTATCAATATTGGGATAAAGATGGAAACCTTTTAGCTATTGAAGAAGTAAACGGTGAGATGAAAATAGTAACAAGTCGGTATGATAATCTTACGATGAAACAGAAATGTTCCTATAAAGCTAGACTTAATTGCAAATGTACAGATTTGACTAAATGCACTCATTATATTCATTACATGTATCATAATGAAGATGGCCCCGCCATTCAACGTTGGGACGAAGACGGCAATTTAACAGAATCCAAATGGTTACTAAATGGTAAAAATATTGAGTCGATGACTAAAGCGTGTAAAAGCTTTTGTTAAAAGCTCACCAAAAAATCTAAGAGCTTTTAACGTTTTGCGGTCTTTTGTAAAAGACCCATTTTCCTAAAGATTCTACCATCTTCAAACAGAATAGAATTATCTACTTTTTTGCCATTGCAACAAGTGCTAGTTACACCCAGTTTAAAATTATCACCATTTCTAATAAGAGGTAAAGTACGATTACCATATCCTTGGGTGTAATATACATAAGACGGAGGAACTCCACCAACTAACGCACCTGATAAATCCAGCGGTCTATAAGCGTCATAGAAATCGTTGGGACCTTGGTCAAAACCAGAATTCTTGATGCGACTAGCACGTGATTGCCATGTGCGCTGGAATGAAAAGATTCTTTCGCCATCTGTCCAAGTACCTTCCATGAAATCTCTATCCTTGTCAACAGGACCTTGAAGGGCAGTAGTTGGGTCGTAATATACTTGACCTCGCAAACGTCCCACGTACCTAAAAGGTTTCTGTGTCAGCGCAACATCATTTAAAAACATTTTAGGGCTGTACTTAAAGGGAAGACGTCCGTCTCTAAATTGTCTATTCACTACAACTCCGTTGTTAAATCCTTCGTAATTTGCATATGAATATACGCCGTAAAAATAGTATAAGACTACTAGGATAAGCACTATAACGACTGCCATTTCAATACCTGACATGACATCTAAACTCGAATCGCTGCCCCACATCATACAAGAAGCTAAATCTACTGTTAAACTGGAGCGCGAAAAGTTCACTAAATTATTGGAACTTGTATATACCTATATTAAAAAGCATAAGCTAATCATCAAGGATATTCAGGGTGAATTGGTATCAATAGCTACAACAAAAGCATTTTATCATTGTAATGAACTAGTAAACGCCTTGTGTTCAGTTAATGAATTAGTGGAGCTGAGAACAATTCACCTTCATAAAGAGTTCATGATTTTAGTGGAAAGGCGCCCAATTGTAAACGCGTTTACTCTTGAAAAACATAATGATGTAAGTATTGAGAGTTTGCTCACGTGCGAGAATCGCGCCTTATCCTTTCCTAGTTATGTATTTAATGGCTCATTGCGAAGCCAGGACTTTTTAATCTCTCCATCCGAATACATGTTAATCGCTTTGTATAAAAAAGTGTATAATCTCTTTGATAACTCTGAAGAGATTAAAGAACAAATCATCGTTGCTGAAAAATCTGTAGAAAAAAGAAAGAAAATTTTAACAGGTGGAGACAAAGATAACGCCCCAGTAAAAGAACTTCTGAAATACATAAAAGATACAAACAAAATTCTCATCGGTGAAAGAGCCACACAAACCGATAAGGTATTTCGGAATACAGGTAGGATTCAGTGGATATGTGCTGAACAATCAGATAAGGAAGATATTAAAAAAGAACTGGTGAACTATATGGCAAAGCGCAATATCACTATTGTAATCAAAACACATAAACTTTATGTAACACATCAAAGTCGTTTCTCTGTTTACTCTAAAACTGATAAACTAGATCATATTGGAGACTACTTTATTGAAAGAACGCTCGTACCATACTACTCACATTATTACAAGATCGGCCATCCCTACGTTATTAAACGATATCTTCTCATTGATTTATTCACTGCTAAATTAATAGAAAAGATTAAGAAAATCCGTCTAACGAACAGCCTAGCTAATCTTTATAACCTGTATGTACAATGCGATGGTGAATTCATCCAAGATGACATGAAAGAATTACCAGAGTGGACTGGTCAGTTTTTAGAAGAAGATGTAAAATTCAAAAGAGATAAACGCGCTAGACATAAGCAGAATATTGGTGCAGCTACTTACTATCCTAAGAAATATGAAATTGAGAAGGGGTCATTACGTACCATACCCAACTAATAATATATAGCAGTGTTTTTCATTTTTGAATAACATATATAATAAGACCAATTAAACTTCGATACCCTAGATAATATGAATGCATCAGGTGATTACAAGAAAAGATACGAAGATTTATGCAAGAAGCATAAGTTATCAACACACAAATGTGAAAAAATTAGCGTTGGTGATGTAATGATTGAAATGGAGAATGGGGTGTTAAACTTTTGTTATTCCGGAGTAATGATGGATTTGCCAATGCATCATCCGTGTGTAAAAGGTAGTAAAGCAATGATTATGCAGTATGTTATTTCACTTATGGAAAAATTAGAATGGAATACTTCAGATGAATTAAAGCGTGATATTATTGATCACATTAAAACAGTGCCTGAAGAATAATTTTAAATTTTTTAGTTTTCTGCATACATAAGCATGAGTTGAAGTTCAACTGATAGAAGTTCCAACGGTATAATAAAACCATGTACATTATGTTCATTATGATCAGGTTGCACATGCCCCTCTTGAAATGTCTCTAGTGATGCTCGTACTTCCTTAGCATTGTTTTTTATTATATTCCGTATTTTTGGCACCAACGCCAACCCATCATCAAATCCCTCATCTATCACAAGTCTCAAAATATCATCTAAGAATGTGTCTTCAAAGTTACACAGTGCTAGCTCTGCTTCCAACCCCTTCGTTATAGCAGGTTCGTAATTATCTAAATATTTGTTAACTTTTTTCCCTAATTTACAAAGTATCCTTTCGAGTTCCACTGACTCTTTCTTACAATAACAACACTTATGTGTTAATGTTTTTTTCAAACATTTTACGTGGAACTGGTGACCACATCTCAAAACGTACGGTGTTTCAGGTACATCTCCACATACACACTCATCATTAAGCAATTCTTTCGGTTTATGCAAATGACAAAACCCATAATCTTTTTTATTCTTTTTACATCGTTTTGTGGGTAAGAATGCTCTACATTGACCTGTTGTGTTAGCCATCTCCTTTATCTTCAGATAGTAATCTTCAGATCACTATATTAACTTTACTAATTTTATATCTTTAAAAAACTCCAAAGATAAGTATCTTCGTTTAAACGTTATTTAAGTGCCGCCTTAGTAAGTAATCCCACTTCTCTCCACACTTTAATAGTACCGTTAGCATGACCAGAATATAACACTCCATCGTTGTATGCAAAAGCATTTACCATGCTACCACCCCATGAAAGTCGTTTATATGTTTTAAAGTTTTCAACTTCATATTCATCAATTCTACCCTCCGAATCACTCACATATAACATATCATTACATGCAATACATGCCATATTATTATGTCCTCCGTGTAATGTCATAATCAACAAACTATCAAACCATGAATGTATAAGGTATCCACCCGGACAGAAATCATCGTCGTCGATAGGACCATTCGAAGTAATTGCATGTAATTTACCACACCCATATGAAAGATGATATACTGGACCAGCGATGGTTGTATAATCACATCTGATAGTATCAACGCGTTTGTTATCTTTCCACAATGTGATAGTTCCATTATTATCACCGGTGTATAAAGTGCCATCTCCATATGTGAGGCAGTTTACTTTATAATCATGATCTAACGTAGCAATACATTTATTATCTTCCCAAATTTTAACAGTGTTATCGGCGCCACCAGAGTATAATAACCCATCATTATACAATAAGCAATTTACCATGCCAACATGTTCAGTTAATTTGCTAATTAACACATTATCTTTCCATACTCGAATACCATTATAGTTTGCAGAGTATAATAACCCCTTGCCATATGCGAGAGATTTAATTGAATATGGCTCATCTTCATCATGATCTATCAATGTGATTACATACTCATCATCTTTCCATACTTCAATAACACCCGCGTTAGTCCCAGCATATAACATCCCGCCGCCATATATAAGACACCATATAGGGCTGGGGCAACGTTTTAAGATTTTCACACAATCCATCTTATTTTTTTGAAGATACCTATCTAAAAGATAATAACTTCAAAAAAGAATAAATCTATCTTAAATGTTATTTAAGAGCTGCTTTGGTGAGCAATCCCACTTCTTTCCACGCTTTAATAGTACCATCCGAATGACCAGAATATAACATTCCACCGTTGCATGCAAGACATTTCACTGGTTTATCGTCTTCTAATTTAGTAATATACGTACCATTTTTCCATACTTCAATACCATCAAGTGCCTCACCAGCACAATATAACATTCCATCCCTATAGGCGATGCTATTTACTTCGTCTTGTTCTTTCTCTATAATAGCAACACATTCATTACCTTTATAAGATTTGATTAGACCATCATCTCCATGCGAATGTAGCATTTTATCACCATATACTAGATTAATAATTCCAGCACCGTGAGCTTTAATTGTGGAGATGCATTCAAAATCTTTCCATACTTTAATAATGCCACTATCATCAGCTGAATAAAGGAGACCATCGCCATAGACAAGGCAACGAACGTAATCCTCGTGACCTTTTAAAAGGGCAATTTGTTCATGATATTTCAATACCTCAATATCACCCTTAGCATAACCTATGTAAAGAAGACCATCGGCATAGACGATGCTAGATATATAGTCAGTTGTAACTAATGTATTGATAAGTTTATCCTTTTTCCATATTTTAACAGATTCAAAAGCACTTTCAAATGTTAAACCATCCCCAAAGGCAATGCTAACATTGCTTGTGTCATTTAAAAGTGAATACAAGGGTTTATAATCTTTCAACACCTGAATATTACCATTCGCATCAACCGAATACATTATGTCATTGTCAAATGCAATGATCTCCACAGCATCTTGATGAATAATTAGTTCTTCAACACAATCCATGATTTGTCCTTGGAGTGATATCTTTTATATAAGTATCTAAGAGATAATAACTTCAAAATTAATATTCAAAAAAAAAAGAACACTGTATTGTTTAAACGTTATTTAAGTGCTGCCTTTGTGAGCAAACCTACTTCTTTCCACACTTTAATAACACCATTTTCATGGCCAGAGTATAACAACCCATCGTTATACATGAGACTAAAAACGCGGGCTGTATTTCCCCAATTATCAACAAATTTAGTATTTTGCCACATGAAAATATCACCGTCGTCATCTCCAGAATAAAGTATTCCATCTCCATACGTAATACACACTATAACTCCATGATTGTGGCGTAAACTACATTTAAACTTGTTTTCTGACCACACTGCAATACTATTGTATGCACAGGAATATAACAAGTTATCACCATAAACAAGGCCCGACACACGACTATAACACTCATAATCATGAATACATATATCATTTTGCCATGCCTTAATACGACCTTTATTCGTTCCAGAATACAATGTATCACCGACATATGAGATACAACTTATCTTATCTTTATGTCCTTTCAGCACTTTAATACATTCATTGTTTTTCCATATACGAATAATGTCTCCACCGCCAGAATATAACAAACCATCGTGATATGCTATACAATTTACCATATCACGAGGAGTAGTTAATTTGTTAATTAAAACGTTATCTTTCCATGCCCGAATACCATTATAGTTTAAAGAGTATAGTACTCCATCGCCATATGCGAGAGATGTAATTGCGTATGGCTCGTCTTCGTCATGATCTATCAACGTGGTTACATACTCGTCATCTTTCCATACTACAATAACGCTCGCGTTAGTCCCAGCATATAACATGCCGCCGCCATACACAAGGCACAGTATAGGACTAGGGCAATGTTTCAAGATTTTCACACAATCCATCTGTTTATCTTTTAGATAAGTATTTAATGATAAATACTTCAAAAAATTTATCTATTTAAGAGCCGCTTTGGTGAGCAATCCCACTTCTTTCCACACTTTAATAGTTTCATCTTCACCTCCTGAATACAATACCCCGTCAACGTATGTAAAACAATCGGTGCATTTTTCGTGGGTGGCCAAAGTATGCATATATTTTTGATCTTTCCATACTAGTATTGATCTATCGTTACTACATGAATACAATTCATCATCAATGCAAATTAATTCGCTGATAGCTTCCGTATGTTCTTCTAAAGACGCAATACATTTGTTGTCTCGCCATACTTTAATAATGCCATTCTCATCACCGGAATACATAAGGTCGTGTCCAAACGTAATCCAATTTACGTAAGTGCGATGATTTACTAACGTGGCAATACACGTATAATCCTTCCATAATTTTATTGTATAGTCTATACTACCTGAATATAATATATCATCGTTAAATTTAAGACAGTTAACACCGTCAGTATGGCCTTTAAGCGCTATAATATATGTATAATCTTTCCATACATTAATAACTGGATCATCACAGCCTGAATATAACATGCCATTATGGAATGCAAGACAAAAGACTCCTACGTCAGATGCTGGTATTGTACCGTCGACTTTTCCATCCTTCCACGCATTAATAACTTTATAACTACCTGAATATAATATCCCGTCGTTATAAATAAGACACCACATTGGATATTTTGTTTTTATTGTATTTATACATTTGTTATCTTTCCATGTTTTAATAGTTCCACCCACATCACCAGAATAAACTAACCCATCACCATGTGTCAAACATAATATATTATAGGTATGTCCTCTCAATGTATTAGTATGATCCATCTTTACTATATACTTGTTTACAGTAACCTTCAAAAATGGTCTTTTGACGTCCTTACCTGCGGTAAATACTAAAGACCGCAAAAAAGAGCTTTTCATTTTGAACTTCAAAAATTTATCTAAAGATAAGTATCTTAAATACTCAGTATGCTACGTAACTCCGTAACAGTTACATATTCATCTAAATAGGTTCTAGAATCTGACACTGGTTCGAAGGATGGATCACCTTCCATCCTTACCACGATATATTCATATGAATGATCTCGGCAATACTTCTTAATATCATCAAGTTCTTCCTCAAATCCCAGGTCAGAAATCACCACGTTCTTGCCTTGGCACTGCAACAATTCTTTATACATTAAACGGCTGAAGTAGTGTTTATCATCTTTTTTACAAATGTTTTCAGCGACATGAATCATCCACTCTCTAGGCGTTTTGGCATCTCTCCCCTTCAACAAAGCGTATTCATCTTTGTAAGGACGTTCCATTAATTCTCGCATCTTACACTCGTCAATGTCTAAGTAAAACGCGGTGATTGCATACAATGGTTCTTTGAATGTTTTATGGATGAAACCGTGTGTCACTAGCTCTTCAGCGAGGGTATCCTTACCACTTCCAGGAGGCCCATTTAACAACACAATAAAGTTTGATTTCTGCATACTTATATTCCTATACTATCTATATAATGATATAGTGATTCAAAAATGGATAGGGTTAAAAAGGCCTATAAGGGCTATGCAGCTCTAGAGCCAGGTGAGACAATTATAACAAAGAAAAAGAATGCTTCTTATATGATGCTTGGGCGCGCCATTATAACTATTATCACATTAATCATGTTCGTGTATTCATTCTGGGTATCTGACTCATGGTGGAGCGTTTTATACGCTGTTATAAGTTTGTACTATTTATATTACGCTTATACCCGAACCTCTGAATGGGCAAGTTTTAATCATCATCTAAACGAAGATTATTTTAGTTCCATTGATGAGAATGAATATGTCTTCCTATCTGGTAATCACTACGGTAGATTAACTGATTTCGAAAAAATAAAATATAAAATGTAATAAATGTAATACATGTAAACAGGTGTTTCGACGATCTATTCATCCGTACGATACTCCCAGACAGGTTCATCATTCTGTAGTACGGGACGATGCATTTCACAAACACGTCCCGATGATTCTTCAAATGTCACATGCATAACATGGCAGTCCTTGCAGAACACTTGCTCACATCTATTGCAAAGACAATGGTACATTTTTCCATTGTTGTAGTAGTGACATTTTGGAGTTCTAAAACACGCTTTGACGCATTCAGCAATGCGCTCTCCAACCATTCGAAATGCATTTTTTGTCATGTTGCAAAGGCTCAATTCCATCGTCGATGTATAACTCTTTCTATAAGATAATACCTTATACTACGTTCAAAAATCGCCAATCGCAGTTTTGCACCCCTTTTTCAAAAGGGTAATCACCAATCGCGCTTTCGCGTTAAAAGTTCAATCTGTTCCAAATTAGTGAGCTTGCGTTTCCATTTCATTGTTTTAACTTTTTCATAAGAAAGTTTATCAAATCCATATTGTTCTACCATAGTGGCAGCTGACACCTTTGTCACACCTTTAATCTGAGATATAATATTGGTTTGGTATTTCTTTGCTTTGATCCCACGCAGAACTTTAGAAATATATGTAGGTCTAGTTACAACATTCGCTCTTTTAAACCATTCTAAAATAGTAGCTTGATTGTCTTTGAGTGAATGATCATGTGCCATGTTATATAACTCATGCAGAGAAACATTGGAAGAATATACGCGAACGGTATTATCAGTGACACATGGTAGGCACAGCCACATCTTCAATAGTAAACTACTGTCTGATATAATAGGTACCTGCTGGAGTGCATCAAGACCTCCTAGTTTAGGCTTTTTAATTAATTCCTTTTCATCGTCACTAGAATTTGCTAATCCTTCCATCTCCAAGAATTCTCGACTTGCGTCGTCATCCTCAACTACTTCATCATCAATCGTAGATTCTAGTTCTTCATCAGAGTTCTGAGCAGAATCAGATGCAGAATCAGCGTCTAAATTTGGTTCCATTGTTCTCTCTAATTCCTCAAAGTGTTTTGTTAAAGTTGTATGCATGTTTATAATTCTATCAACGCTACCTATTATATTTGCAGTTCGAATTACATACATATCATGTTTATACATCAGTCTATCGAGTTGACAAAGCAACGCTTTAAACGGTATTCCTTTACGATGTGTTTTTGTTGTAACTGACTTTCCTTCAATAAGAATATAAATTTTACAAGGGTGTTCTACTCGGTAGTTTTTTAATCGTTCTAATTGATCGTGAAATCGCCCAGTTTTAATGCTAGAGCTTAAATCGTTCCACGTCTTTCGCTCAATAACACACTTCACTTCTCCTTTATAAGTTATGGCGTAATCACCAGCCATATGCAACGTTTTTCTTTCACTTATCGCATTTGGAAACAAACTTTTAATACATTCCGGTTCTCTAGAATCAATCACAATCATCCTGAAATACTAACGGTTTATAATGAAAAAAGAATAAAATGTTTAAATGATGGTTTTACATTGTTATAATTTACATTGTTAGTTTATCAAATTCATCCAATTCGTCATCATCGCTAATTTGAGGAATACTCTCGTCTTCTTCGCAATCATCATCACGATCTTCACAAACATCATTCGCGACAACTTCCTCAATTGTAAGATCACCCATAACCTCATCGTTAACAACATTAACATCAGTTGATATGATCACATCCTCGAGAATTGAGTCATCATCTCGTTCAAGATGAGCATCTTGAGCAGAATGTATATTCTTACGGCCTGCCTTTGTTTGGATATTATCCTGGAACTTAGTCTTGGTTAATTTCATCGGTTTAATGATAATGGTTTTAAAATAAGCACCATACTGCTCAATGCACGTATTGATAATCTTAATATAATCATCTACTGGATATTCACGTTGTGGATTATAGAAACTATCAAGAATAAGAGCATCGTGTTCATTCGCCACAGCATTTGCAAAGATACATTGCACTTTCTTTAAAGCTACATCATATGCTTCTGAAGATTCAAACTCGCGTTTAGAACCTTTTACCATCACCTCTGTATTTTTTTGGACATATAAGAAAGCATTAAGCTGATAAGGTCTGCACCAATCCATTGCTGAATCTCTCAATACAATTACATCCTTCATGTAATACACATCATTCAATGATAGAATGTCATCTGCCTCATCTCGTACGACAGTGTGAGCATTAGAACGAATGAATAACTGAGATGATTCGGACGTTGCTCCAGTAGTCGCGTCTGCAAGTAAATACATCGTTGTATTAATAACGAGTGCAGGGTTGTCGTATTCCCTTTTTAAACACTCAACAAAACAATCTAGAAGATTTTCTGATAAAATGACAATTGACGTATCATACACTGATTTGCCAATGAACACGGAATCATCAACATTCTCCAGCTTCACTAAAGATGCACGTGGTAATTCAACTTTTTGAGTCGCTAGATGTTCCACGTAACCGTCAAAATACTCTTTAGTCTCATTCCACAGCTTCTTATTTACAAGAACTGTTTCAGAATTCATCTTGTGCCCACTTGTACTTTAATCACTTGTATTTTATACACAGTTATATATTCC
>TARA_R110002060_G_scaffold29186_2_pt1 | contig 30692 bp, 22 predicted proteins | sample TARA_R110002060 | Tara Oceans TARA_R110002060 (sample SAMEA4397091) | marine metagenome | biome: Polar Biome; feature: [MES] marine water layer (ENVO:01000295) within the mesopelagic zone...; material: water (ENVO:00002006), including particulate matter (ENVO:01000060) such as...... | reverse complement strand
GAAAAATATTGCTTAGACGCTATACAAAATAAAGAGTTACACCCAAGTAACTTTCCACGCCATGAGATAGGTGAAATATCACGCCTTGCCGTAAAGGCTGACTTTAGACGTCGTAAAACCGATAAATTCAGAGGCTCAGCCTTAGGTGCCATTAATGAACCTACTTACTCAGAAACAGAATTGCGCTGTTTTCCATTTATAGCTATTGGGCTTTATATGGCCGCCGCAACTATGAGTATGGAAACGGGTGTTAAACATGTTTACGTCATGATGGAGCCAAGGCTAGCACGTAGTATGAAGTTCGTTGGTATAAATTTCATTCAGCTTGGAGAAGCCATTGATTATCATGGACTACGAGCCCCCTATTACATTAACCCTAAGATATTTATGGAAAACTTATCTCCAGGGTTTAAATGTTTATATAAAGCTATAGCGAAAGATATTTGCAATCATTTAAAGCTAGCCAAGTAGTTCATACTTCCTTCTCTATATTGATGCATAAATAGCAATTAAAGACATAAGAATAAATAACAATTAGCGGGAATATACATGTTTGATTATCAAAAAGCATTCTCGAGAAATATAGGTTGGGTCACTGAGAATGAACAAGAAATATTAAAAAACAAACGAATAGCTATCGCTGGGGCCGGCGGTGTGGGCGGTGTACACTTGCTAACGCTAGCGCGCTTAGGCATAAGTAATTTTAATATTTCTGATTTTGATGATTTTGAAGTACATAACTTTAACCGACAGTCCGGTGCCTTTATGTCAACGTTAGGGCAACAAAAAGTTGATGTAATGGAGAATATGGCCAAAGACATCAATCCAGATTCTGATATAAAAACATTTCCTGAAGGTATATTTGCTCATAATGTAGATGAATTTCTACAAGATGTTGACCTCTACGTAGACGCCCTAGATTTTTTTGCGTTAGAAGCCCGTAAAACAGTTTTTCAAAAGTGTTATGAAAAAAACATTCCTGTAGTTACTGCTGCACCTTTAGGTATGGGCTGTGCATTTTTATGCTTCATGCCAGGGAAAATGTCATACGAACAATATTTTCGCTTTAATGAAAAATCAACGGAGCATGATCAACTTATTCAGTTTCTCATTGGTTTATCTCCAGCTATGCTACAACGCCCTTATTTGGTTGATGACTCACGAGTGAGTTTTGCCGAAAAACGCGGTCCTTCAACACCGATGGCAGTCAACTTATGTGCAGGCATAGCAGGCACCTATGCGTTAAAAATATTACTCAACCGAGGTAAAGTATTAGCAGCGCCTTACGGCTTGCATTTTGACGCCTACCGCAATAAATTCACCAAAACCTGGCGACCTTTTGGTAATGCAGGCCTAATACCACGAGTAATGTTTAATATTGCGCGTAAGTTAGTTAGTTAGTTAGTTAGTTAGTTAGTTAGTTAGTTAGTTAGTTAATCAGTTAATCAGTTAATAAATGATAGAAAGCACAACTATTGTATTACATTAAAAGCTCAGTATACTCTGTCACTATATTAGTTCCTCCTATAAAAGGATTTGAAATGAACGTCAACTTTATAAAACTACTAATGCTGACATTACTTGTATTAGTTACGTCTTGTTCAGCCCCAAAAGACAATAAAACCCTACTCACAGAAGCAAAAGCTTCGATAGAAAACAGTAAATACCCTGAAGCGGCTATAAACTTAAAAAATATTATTCAGTCGGATCCAAAGCACGCTGAAGCTAGACAATTACTAGGAAAAATTTATTTAAAAGTTGATAATTTTGCTGGAGCAGAAAAAGAATTAACAAAAGCATTGGAAATTGCACCGAATAATGAGTCTACCAAGTTATTATTGGCAAAAACTTACTTGCTAATAAGTAAATTCACTAATGTTACAGAAACGTTAGCAGAGCCAAAATTTACCAATGCTAATGATCAAGTTTATGCTTTATTACTACTAGGCCAGGCCAATTTAAGTTTAGGCAATATAGAAAAAGCGAAAGAAAATATTCAGGAAGCAAATGACTTAAGTAGCACATCACAACATAGTATTTTAGGCCGAGCATTTATAGCAGTTTACGAGAATAGTATCGATAACGCTCTTTCGTTAGTTGATGGCTTACTGTCTCAAAATAATAAGTTTGAGGAAGCTTGGCTACTAAAAGGCAGCATTTTAAGTAACCAAGGCGATTTTAAAGCGGCTGCAGAAGCCTATAGTGAATATTACAAGCTACAACCAGATAACATCGGCATACGGACTATAATCGCCCATAATTACGTTAGAGCAGGTGAATATGATCTTGCAAAGCTCCATATTGAGGACCTACGAAAAATCAATGAAAACCACCCAACAGTTAATACGCTAGCTGCGCAAGTAAAATATGCAGAAGGCGATTATGAATCAGCCAAAGACTTAGCGAATAGTGTTGTAAATGCTACGAATAATGGTTTGGCTAATATGATTTCTGGTTTGAGTAGTTTTCAATTAAAAAACTATGAACAAGCGTACTCATCTCTTAATGCCATCAGCGACAACCTGCCTAAAGAGCATAAAGTTCACAAAATTTTGGCTGTTTTGCAGGTAAAGCTTGGTTACACCAAAGCCTTTGAAAAGTCATTATCAAACTTCACTGATAATTCTGACGATTCAGATATTTATGCCAACCTAGGCATGGAGTTCATTCAGAAAGGCGACAAAGATGCGGCCTTAGAGATGTTTGAAAAAGCAAATTTGCTTTCACCAGATAATGCTAATATTAAAGCACAATTAGGCGTTTTAAAACTCAATAATTCAGACAATAGCGGTTTAACTGAGCTATCAAGTGCCATTGAAATAAATCCAAACTTTAAAGCCGCGAATATTGCCTTGGCAATGGCACACTTAAAAAGTGGCAAATTAGAAAAAGCCACAGCCATAGCTGATGCATGGATTAAGTCCAATCCTAAAAGCAGTTCTGCATTAATTTTACGTGGAAATATCGCACTACAAGCAAATGAAAATGACAAAGCAATGCAATATTTTATTCAGGCGTCAGAAACCAATCCTTCGGATGTTATCCCTTTGTTCAATTTAGCTGTGCTACACGCTAAACAGTTAAAATTTGATAAATCAAATAGTTATTTAGATAAACTATTTGCCATCGATTTAGAATACCCATTTGCATATCGCCTGGCTATTAGCAACGCAATGCAATTAGGTGAACAAGAAAACCTTAAAAATAAACTAATGTCGTTTATTAAAAATAATGCTGACGTTACCTGGCCTAAGATCATTCTTGCTAGAAGACTTATGATAGAAAAAGACCACTCTCAAGCGTTAAATATATTACAAAACAACATTGATTATGCGACCGCACCTAACGTATATTTTCAAACATTAGCGAACATGTTGCAAGAAACTGGAAATACTGCTGAGTTAATTGCAATGCACAAATCATGGCAACTAGCGCAACCATACAATGAAATTGCATATTTTCAAGAAGCTGCATATCAAGAAAAATTGAAAAACTATGATGGTGCTTTGTCTGCGATCCAAAGTGGACTTTTAAAACCTGAGTTAAAAAATAATTTTAAATTACAATCTATTGAAACATACTACTTAATCGCCACGAATCAAACTGAACTTGCAAGTCAAAAGGTTAACCTGTTAGCAAGTAACCAGCCTGGGCACCCTTTACTTACACGTATTCAAGGGCAAATAGCATTATCAAGAAAGCAATTTGATAAAGCGAGTGAGCTTTTAAAACTCTCGTATTTTTCGAATAAAAAAGAGTCAGTAGGTGTAATGCTAATTGCGGCCTACAAAGGCAACAAGAACATAAAAGAAGCTATTAGCTTTTTAACTGAAGAACAATATACCTTTGAAAACAGCCAAGTGTATTCTAAATTATTGGCTGAAATCTACATTACTGACGAACCTAAAAAAGCAATCATCGGCTACCAAAGAGTGCTTACTAAAACGCCAAACGATGTTGTTACTTTAAACAACCTTGCTTGGGTTTATTATGAGAGCAAGCAATTTGACAATGCCTTAAAATATGCTGAGCAAGCGAAAGAAATTGCTCCTAAGCACCCACAAGTACTCGATACTTATGGTCTAGCATTAATGAAAAACAATAAACTATCGCAAGCAATTGCAACGCTTGAATTAGCTCATTCGTTAGACAGTGAAAACTCAGAAATAAAAGCACATTTAGCTGAAGCATATATTGCTAATTCGCAACAGGAAAAAGCGGATCTTTTACTGAAATAAAATAAAATAAAATAAAATAAAACAATAATAAACACCACACAAAGGTATTCTTAAGAATACCTTTACCACTTTCGCAGGGTGATCCTTGATAATATTTAAGCACTATTTACCGCTAGTAATACTCGCAATTTTATATTTAATCATAGCCTTAACTCAGCTTACGATTTTAGATAATATTTGGCGCTATAGTTTTGATGATGGTACTTATTCTCACGCTTATTTAATTCCATTTATTAGTATTTATCTCTATTGGATACTATTTCAATCTGGCGAATTGGTTTTCAATAACAAACTTAGTCTGCCAATATTAATGGTCAGCGTATTGATTGCTTACCTGCTGTGGGTATCAATGAATGCACAATTTCCAACCGGCTACCGAATTTGCTTTGTACTGTTTATTACCAGCATGACCTCGCTAATATTCAAACCATCAATTCGACAAATGTTCCCGGCATTATTTTTAATTTTTCTTGTGCCTATTTGGGGTATTGCCACTCATACATTACAAAACATATCTACTTATGCCGTTACTTATATGATGAATTTAACCCATATACCCATTTATGTGGAGGGCAACAGAATATCAATTCCGGCAGGTGTATTTGAGATAGCTGGGGGTTGTAGCGGACTGCGCTATTTAATTGTTTCGTTGGCAATTTCTAGCTTATTTATTTTCCTTAATATACGAAAATACTCTCATGCATTTACATTTTTAGGTTTAGCTATTATTGGCGCACTTGTCGTAAATTGGCTACGTATTACGCTACTTATCTTAATCGGGCATTATACCGATATGCAAAGTAGCTTGATGCACGATCACAACAGCTTTGGATGGTATCTATATATCCCATTTATGATTGCGTTATTTTATTTCGGACGCCGTTATACCCGTATTGATATAAATAAAGCAACGACAGAAATGGACCATAAAGTTAAACCTGCTACTATCTATGCAGTATTGATAATTACCCTTGCGGTGTCTACTCAGGTAAGTGATGTATCTAATGAGAAAAAGTCATATACGTCGAATTGCGATAATTTGAGTTCAGCTATAGCACAACCTGAGTTGGCAGTTCCCCCGACCAGTTGTCATTACACCTATACTGATGGACATAATATAATTTACAAATATGCCGGTGCGAATATAGAAAGCTCTGTCGACTATTACCTCAATAACTTCACACCGACAAATTGGCAAGTAATTCATCGAAGCCAAGAACAATCTGTTAATATTTTGCTAGTTTCTCAAAACAATAATAACTGCAAAAAAATAACCTATTCATTCACAAGTGGAAATACATCAACCCATGATTTAGCGGTTTTAAAGAAGCTAAAATTAATCAATGCTTTTACTGGCCAGAGTGAAACTACATTACATTGGAAAGTACAAGACTGTGAAGCACCAAGCTAGGATCAAGAGCTAAATTAAAGATCTTTAAAATAGTGTCAGCAAATTTTACACATTTGGTTTTTCTATTAGCCCTGTAACTTATAAGTCCTTGTAATACGAGCACAAAGAAAAGTTGGTTCGAACGTTGCATATACATATACAGAGCATTAATTTAAATGAATTTGTACCAATCAAAGGAAGACAAACATGAACACTAAATTGAAATTATTATCGGGTTTGCTGATTGCAGGTTTAGCCAACAGCGCAAATGCAAACCTTATTACTGAGTGGAGTTACACAAACCAAGCAGGTTTTGAAGCTAACTACACTCAAACTTCAAACACAACTAAAACATCTGATGACGTTGTTGCTTCTGGTAACTCTGCAACTGGTAATGCAGGTGATGCATTAACAGTTAACACTGGCAACATTCTAAATACTGATGGCAATTGGGCGAATGGCGTATCTGGCGATAATGCACTTTCAACTCAATTAACATGGGGCACACCTGCTGAAGGTCCTAATTCAGGCGACCCTCGTAGTAGTTTAGGCATTGACAGTCCAGTCGTAGACACCATGGGCACTAATGATTTTGCTTGGGCTCAAGGTACAGCTATCACCCATGAAAACTGGGTTATTGTTGGTGACTCATTAACTACAGCATCTATTCTAGATGGCTTAGCATTAACACCAACTAACTGGGTAGATAAAGGCGTTGATAGCGCTAAAGATAGTCTGTTAGAAGATAATGCCCCTTATTTTGCACCACAATTAGAGTTTGGCATTAACTTTTTAGAAACACCAAACAAGGGTGTAGACAGTAACGGTTTTTGTCCTAATGGTGAACTTAACAACCAAGGCGACAATATCAATGGCTGTGGTGACATTTTTGAAATTACTGGTTTAGAAAACTTACCACTAGTACCAGTTGTAGGCGCTGATTTTATAGAATTTACTGTACCGTTTATCTTAGTAGATGCAAATGGTGCCCCTCTTGCAGGTTGGAACGATGTAGAGTACTTTGTAACAACTCGCTTGTCAGGCTTAACTTCGTTGCCAGCAGGTTATCCTTGTTTAAATCAAGCTAACTGTTTTGGTTTTGTGACTGTTGAGCAACAAACAAACGTATTGAATGCTGAATTTAAAATAAGTACTGTTCCAGAGCCTACCACTTTAGCAATCTTTGGTTTAGGTTTACTTGCTACTGGTCTTTCTGGTAGAAGAAAACGTAACGTATAATTGCAAAAGTAATATTATAAAAACCGGCTTTAATAAGTCGGTTTTTTTATCATTAAATTATGATAAAAATCTTAAACTTAGTTATATCTCAACGTCGAATCATTAATTTATCCCCATAATTAAAAATATTTAACTACAATTAATCAAACTAAAACATTTTTCTTATTGGATTTTTGTTAATTTTCAATAAAGGTTTACGTTAGGGATAGCTATGATTTCAGTAAAACTAAACTTCAATATACTCATTCTACTTTTCACTTCTTTTTTTACATTCGCAGACACCTATAAGGTTGGACCTAATCAAACATATGAAAATTTAAATACAGTCCCATGGTTAGAACTTATAGCTGGCGATACCGTATTAATTCATTATCGAGAAGAACCTTACAGAACAAAAATAGGTCTAAATAGCATAGGCACTAAAGACAAACCAGTCACCATATCTGGAGTCGCCAATGTTGAGGGTAATCTACCTATTATTTCGGGAGAGAATGCAACAACCCCTGATAGTCTTATCGGTTTTTTTAGTGAGCAATGGGATGAAGCAAATGGACTTATCCTAATTAAAAGAGATCGGAGCATCCGCTGGGGATTAAAGCCATCCCACATCATCATCGAAAACTTAATTCTCACGGGTGCCTCAACTACAAACCAATTTACCGACCAATTTGGTCAAAAGAGAAATTATGCCCAAAGTTCCGCTGCAATATGGGCCAGTTTGGTAGACACTTTAAGCGTAAAAAACTGTCAAATTATTGATAATGGCAATGGTATCTTTGTTCTCTCAAAAAATAGTGAAGAAGAGATTTCACGTGATATTATTATTGAAGGCAATACATTTTCGGATAATGGTGTAGAAAACAGTTTTAGGCAGCATAATATCTATACGCAAGCAGCAGGGATTATCATACAGTACAACAAAATAAACTCTCTTAGACCTTTATCGAGAGGTGCTGCAATTAAAGACCGTTCATCTGGCACTGTCATCCGATATAACAAAATTTTTGCAGGTGCGTATGCGATTGACCTCGTTGATCCTGAAGACAGTTACAAGATACTCACCAAAGAACCAAACTTTCATGATACCTGGGTTTACGGAAACACAATAATCAGTGCAGCTAATAACGAAAATAGAGTTTATGCTTCACGTTTAATCCACTATGGTGGGGACACAGGTGTTACTGAGATATATCGTAAAGGTACATTGCACTTTTTCCACAACACCGTTTTCTTAGATATTTATTCGACACATGATTCTTTGCCCTTAAGTTGGAGAACCAGACTGTTTATCATGGACACTAATGATGAATCAGTAGAAGCTTCAAATAATATATTTTATTCGCATGGTGATACAAATGTAAGTTGGCTATCTGGTTTTGGTCATCTCACGCTCTCTGGTACAAATTGGGTAAGCACAAACACAGCAATCAATGCTGATAATATATATTTTTCAGGAAGTTATACTAATAACAGTAAAATGATACTTGGTAAAACGATTGGGTTTACTGATATCGAAAGTTATAACTTTAAACTAAGAAATGGCTCTTCTGCACTTAATAGCGCTACTTTATCAGAAAAAAATTCAAGCGTTCTCTATCCTTTAACTTTTCAATATAATGAAGAAGTTAAAGCTTCCCCCAGAACGATTGGGGGAACTTATTCAGATTTAGGCGCATTTGAAGGAAAGACTATTGGTGATGGACCTTTCGATTCAAATGACAACATTATTATTGATCCTGAGGACGTAGATAACTGGCCATTAGCTTCTGTAGGCACATTCACTGAAAATGTAACTGGTATAACGAGTGTATACCCAGCTCCCCTAACAAAATTATCATTGCTCGATAAACTTGAAATACAATTTTCAGGTGATACTGTTTACGAATGGACAAGTGGTCGTAAATTAAAGCTCTATGACTATAATGCTAACCTCATTGCCGATATAGATTTAGAACCGGGTAGTCCTAATGAAGGAGAACACAGTATTTCGTTTTTACTTTCAGATCTTGGTATTAAAAACGTAGGTATCTATTATGTAACTATAGATTCTGGCTTTGTAAAATTTCAAAGTTCACCTTGGAAAACAGCAAAAGTAAGTAAGAGCCAATGGATATTTGCGGCTGTTGATGATATTAACAGCACTACGCCTATTGATCCTGACAATTCGGCAACTTGGCCAATTACTTATACTGGCCCATTGGCAGAGCCAGTTTCAGGTATTACTGAGTTATACCCTGCTCCTTTCACAAAAGTACTGAAAACTGATAATGTAGAAATAAGCTTTTCCAGTGCGGCAACATTTGAATGGACTTCGGGGAGGAGGTTGTCAGTATACGACGAACACTTTACATTGATTTCAACACTAGATTTAACAGAAGGTGATATAAATGAAGGTAACTCTAAACTATCATATTCCTTAAATGAATTAGGTATTTCTAATACTGGGATATATAACCTTGTTTTAGACTATGGCTTTGTTAAGCTAGCACAAACCCCTTGGAGAAATTCTCTAATTGATTATGGTCAATGGAAATTTATTGTCGTTGAGAGTTACTAAAGAATAAAATGAATAAAAAAAAGAATTTACTCGTTGTAACAAATGTTTACCCACTCCCATGGCAACCTACACGAGGGACTTATAATAAAATTCAGCTTGATTTATTAGCGAAGAACTTCAATATTAATATTGTTGTTCCTATCGCATTTCCTGAATGGTTAAAAAACGATACTAAATCAACCGAAAATATTAGGTATGCTTGGCAGTTTTATATCCCTATTATTGGCTCCCCTATTAATGGGATATTACTCTTTTTGTCATTATGGCTAAACTCTTTTAGTTGGATAAAGCGGACATCTCCAGACCTACTACTAACATGTTGGGCATACCCCGACGGCGTAGCAGGTTATTTATTGTCGAAGCTACTCAAGATCCCTTTTTTCTTAAAAGTCCACGGCAGTGATATCAATATTCATACAAATTATGCGACAAGACGAAAGCAAATTTCTTGGATTGGAAATAAAGCCCAAAAGATCATTTGTGTTAGCAGCGCACTCAGTGACAAATTAATCTCCATTGGCGTCAACAAAGATCGACCAACTGTTATATACAATGGTGTGAATTCAGTACTCTTTAGCCCTTCAAATACACCAGCAAAAGAACAAATTTTATTTGTTGGTAACATAAAAAGAAGTAAAGGTGCCTTTGAAGCATTAGCAGGCTTTCACCTGATTTTACCAAAGCATCCCTCTTATCAACTCATTTATATTGGCAACGGACCTGATTTAGCTGGATTAAAACAAGAAGCTACAAAAAAAGGTATACTGGGAAACGTTCAGTTTTTGGGAGCTAAAAGTCACCAAGAAATAGCAAGTATTTTGAAAGAGTCAAAACTTTTATTATTGCCTAGTCACGCTGAAGGTGTACCAAATGTTGTTTTAGAGGCTATGAGCTGTGGCATCCCTTCTGTTGCGACTGCTGTTGGCGGGATACCAGAAATATTAGTCAATGGTGTAAATGGCTATTTAGTTAATGGTATAGACAATAAAAAAGTTGCTGATGCACTTGAATTAGCACTATCTCATGAATGGAATAAAGCCGATATTATTAAGAGTGCAGAACAGTTTAATTGGGAAAAAAATGTAAATTTATTTAAAGGTGCTTTAGATGAATTTTGAACATTTTAGCGTTGATTTAATTAAAACTTAATCGAAAAACTAAGTTTATATCTAAAAATAAATGGAGAGAATTACATACATGAACATATTATACCATCACAGAACGCGAGGAAAAGGAGCAGAAGGCGTTCATATATTAGGTATTGTAACTGCATTACGAAAACTTGGCCATTGCGTTAATATTCTTTCATTTCCAGGCTCAGATCCTGAAAAAGACAACAATAGTGCTGAAGTTACTAAAAATCAGGCGAAAGTCGTTAAAAGCTCCCCTTTCACTTTTTTGGCCAAAATTACTAAATACTTTCCAGAATTTGTTTTTGAACTCTTTGAACTCGCTTACAATCTAATTATTTTGTTTCGCTTACCTAAATCCTTAGCGCACGAAAAAACGCAGCTCATTTACGAACGCTATTCTCTTTTTATGTTTCTTGGGATCAAAATAGCCCAACGACGCAATATTCCTTTCATTCTTGAAATTAATGATTCGGTATTAGTAGAACGGGTAAGGCCAATATTTTTACGCTCTTTAGCCAAGTATATTGAAGAATGGTGTTTTACTAATGCTACCGGTCTCGTATTCATTTCTACTTATTTTCAAAAACTATCTCAGACTCACTATAGTAATATAGCCCCATCAATCGTTTGCCCTAATGCTGCAGATCCTGAGTACTTTGATCCAAGTAAATATGAAAAAGAGAGTGTTAAATCTACACTTGGGTTAACTGATAAAATAGTGTGTGGTTATGTTGGTGCTTTTGTAAAATGGCACGGAATTGTTTGGTTTATTAAAGAGATCGCGCCACAACTAAAAAAACATCCTCATTTGTCGATACTATTAGTGGGTGATGGCGTTTGTTATCCTGATATCATCGCATTAGTAGAAAAATATAACCTACAAGATCAGATAGTACTTACCGGTAAAGTAGAACATAAAGATGTTCCAAAATATGTTTCTGCAATGGATTTTGGTATCTTACCTGATTCTAATTTATATGGATCATCGATGAAGCATTTTGAGTTTATGTCAATGGCTTGTGGTATGGTCGTGCCAGCATTTGAGCCTATGAAAGAAGTAGTGACTGATAAAGAAAATAGCTGGCTTTTTGAAATAGGCAACAAGCAACAATGTGTTGATGCTGTTTTATCACTATCGCAAGATGTAGAGCATCTAACTGAAGTAGGAATAAATGCTCGAAATTATATAATTAACGAAAGACAATGGTTACATAACGCAAAAAGTATTTTAGGCTTGGCATTTAACAATGAAAATATTTAACGATTTAAAAAGTAAACAACGCCTATTTATCGACGATGGTGCGAATATTAGTTTATTACGGGTCATTTTCACAGATGGTACTGGCGCTAATATTTTATATCGATTAACATCTTATCTCACAAAATTTAAACTTTTATTTCCATTAGTTTTGGTAATACAATGGATAAATAAGGTGCTTTATGGCTGTGTAATAGGAGCAAAAGCAGAATTTGGTGATGGCTTTGTCTTGGTTCACCCCATCGGTGTAGTGATCAACTCGAAAGTTAGAGGTGGTAAAAATGTCATTATTGAAAGTGGCGTTGTTATCGGTGATGAAAAAGGAAAATCTCCCGTATTAGGTAATAATGTTTTTATTGGGGCGGGTGCAAAAGTTATCGGAAATGTAATGATTGGCAATAATACAAAAATTGGTGCGAATGCTGTTATTGTAAAAGATGTCCCCGACGGAGCTACAGCCGTTGGCATACCAGGAAGAATATTAAACAAAGGAAATAACACATGATCACTATATTTTGGTTGTCATTATTCCTAATTATTTATTCTTACCTACTCTACCCACTGCTTCTTAAGTTGTTCGTTAAACCTCAAGAAATTAGTATGGAAATGCCGAAAACATTGCCTAGTGTCGATGTCATTATTGCCGCATATAATGAAGAATCTTGTATAAAAGCACGTATAGAAAACGTACTTGCACAGGAATATTCAGGAAAGTTACAAGTTTTAGTGGCTTCGGACGGTAGTGAAGACAACACAGGAAAAATTATAGAGTCATTTACTGACCCACGAGTTACAGCAATGAACTTTGAAGTAAATCGTGGAAAAATATCAGTATTAAATGATTTAATTGCAAAATCTAAAGCGAAAATATTAGTATTTACCGATGCTAACACAGATTTTAATACTGATGCTATTTCAGTATTAGTCTCAAGCTTTAGCAATAATATTGGAGCTGTATCTGGTGAGTTAATTTTAGAAACAGATGATGGCAATCAAAATTTAGATGGCTTTTATTGGAAATATGAACAATTCCTTAAAAAAGCAGAGTCTCAACTTGGTTCATTATTAGGTGCCAACGGTGCAATTTACGCACTTTATAGAGAACTTTATATTCCCTTATCTACAGATACCATTGTCGATGACTTCTGTATTGTCATGAATGTTAAAAAGCAAGGCTATGATGTTGTTTACAATGATAAAGCGATTGCTAAAGAAGAAGTAGCACCGTCAATGCAAGATGAATTTGGCCGCCGTGTACGTATTGGTATCGGCAACTATAAAGCATTCTTCGCCAATCTTTGGGCGCTTTCACCAATGTTAGGCATTATGAGTTGGTGCTACTGGTCACATAAAGTTTTGCGATGGTTTGCCCCCCATTTAATGTTTATTTTATTTATTGCTAATGCTAGTTTATTAGGCAACGATTTTTTTAATCTTATTTTAGCACTTCAAGTAGCTTTTTATGGTACTGGCCTTATTGGTTTGAAAAGAATTAATCAACAAAAACACGTAAATAAACCCGTTGCTATTATTAGCTTTTTTGTATCAATGAATATTGCGTTAGCCCAAGGTTTTTTACGTTTTTGTAAAGGTCATAAGAGTGGCGGTTGGAAAAGAACCGCCCGTCAAGGAGAGAATTCTTAATGTTGTACATTGTTATTGGTTTAATCATTTTATCAGCTATGATTTTTTGGCGAGTATTGAGGTTGAAAGAAATGCATATGTGGTTTGTGCCATATATCAAACAAATTATTTCACGACCAAAAGTTGATGGGACAACCCATGTTCTTTTCTGCTTTGTTGATCATTATGAACCGCAATGGAGAAATAACGATATTGAAGTAGAGCGAGCACGCGTAGATCGTTGGTTCAATGAATATCCTGAAATGGCTAAGCAGCATAAGGATGCCGACGGACATATGCCAAAGCATTGTTTCTTCTATCCAGAAGAGGAATATCGATATGAACATTTGGCCAAACTTTCTGACATGTGTTACCACGGTTTTGGTGAAATAGAGATTCATTTACACCATGAAGATGACACTGCTGAGAACTTTACTAAGACCATTGAGAGTTTCGCGAAAACACTAAATGAAGATCACGGAGCTTTAACGATACACCCTGATACTGGACAAATAATGTATGCATTTATCCATGGGAATTGGGCATTAGATAACTCATTACCCGGTGGTGCTCATTGTGGTATCAATAATGAACTTAGCTTATTAAAAGCAACGGGGTGTTATGTTGATATGACATTGCCATCATCTCCGAGCCCAAGCCAAACAAGCAAAATAAATGCTATTTATTATGCAACGGGTAAAGATGGCCATTGCAAAGGGCATGATACCGGTATTGATGTTGAAGTGAACCAAACACAGCAAGGTGACTTAATGATGATTCAAGGCCCAATAGGCTTGAATTTCAAATGGAGAACAGCTAAAGGTTTACCTCACATCGAAAATGCCGATGTACGTAAAAAAGTCCCTCCACTTCGCTCTCGAATAGATCAATGGGTTAGTTCACACATTCATGTAAAAGGGCGTCCGGAGTGGGCTTTTATTAAAGTTCACACCCATGGCACTCAAGAACCTGATATGGATACACTTCTCGGTCAAGATCGTCATGATATGCATAGCTATTTAGAAACAAAATACAATGATGGCGAGAAATACTCACTGCATTATACATCTGCACGTGAGATGTATAATATAGCGAAAGCAGCAGAGGCAGGGGAAACTGGTAACCCTCACCTTTACCGTGATTTTATCCTCCCAAAACCAGCATTTAAAAAATTATTGTAAGGGTCTTATGGGATTTCGCTTAAAAAAAGGATTAAGAAAGTTATTAGAGCTATCTGGCATTCTTCATGCTAGGTGGCGAAACCTGCCTAACGGTGTATATGTATTCAATTATCATAGAGTTGGTGATAAATACACAACCATTTTTGATAGAGCTATTTACTCATGCTCGACAAAAGCATTTAATGATCATGTCATAGCCATCAAAGATAACTTCACCATTATAAATACCAAACAATTGCATGAGCTTAGCAAAGATAATCAAGTCATATCCCAACGATATGCGATTATAACTTTTGATGATGGCTATATTGATAATTATACTGACGCATACCCAATTCTTAAAGCACATAATGTTTCAGCTACTTTCTATCTAGTCACTGACTTTCTCGATTCGTGCCATATTCCTTGGTGGGACGAAATTGCATACTTTTTAAGAAATTCTGTTGGTCAATATTACTGTTTACCAAACAGTTCAAAAAAATATGACTTAAGACCTCAAGATATAGATAAAACTATTAACCTTATTATACGCAACGCAAAAGAAAGTACTACTGTCAGCATAGATGATATTTTAGCAGATATTAGAATAAAGTTCCCCCTGGCTTACCAGAAACTAACTACGCAACAGCATCAGCTTTTTATTAATTGGCAACAAGCACAAGAAATGGCAAATAATGGGATGGAAATAGGTTCCCATACTGTCAATCACAAGATATTGTCTCAATTAGATGATAGCAGTCAACTGTACGAAATAGCCCATTCAAAAAAAATATTAGAGGCTAAGTTAAAACAACCAATTCATTCTATTGCTTACCCTGTAGGGCGCCAAAATTGCTACACTAAAAAAACACTCGAATATAGTAAAAAGGCAGGCTACCTCATTGGATTTAACAATATCCCGGGGAGAAATATAGCTATTAATGATCCTTTCGATTTAGTTCGTTTTTGCGTTGAACAAGATGATTTAGCCATTATAAAGTTTAATAGTTGTTTTCAAAAGTGAGTTTAGATAGCCAAGCCATCATTCTTGCCGCTGGACCTAATGGTTTAGGCGCAATAAGAAGCCTGAATTTAGAAGGTATTTCACATGATGTTATTGCAGCAACTCCCGATGACGTAGTGTTATCTTCAAGACTACCTATACGTAAAGTTGCATTACAAAAAAACAAGAATGAACAAGAACTTTTAAGCATATTACTTAATTGGCCTAAGAGTAACCTAGTACTGATCCCAACATCAGACTGGTACGTTAACTTCCTGTCAAAAAATCAGCAGATACTTACAGAGAAATTTTCATTTGTTATTCCTAATGGTGATCTTTCTGAACAACTCATTGATAAGAAAAAAGAAGTGGAACTGGTAAAAAATCTTGTTACTTTACCAAAATCACTACTGATCCTACCAGATTCTGCAGAGCAACTTTTAGCCAATATTTCGCTTCCCATTATAATTAAACCTCGCTCGAATGAAATGAACTATATTGGTCAAAAAAATATACAAATATATAACGATATAGAGTTAAATAGCTTTTATCAAACGTTTGCTGACAAGCTACAATACTGCATTGCTCAAGAAATTATTGTTGGTGACGATGCTAATTTATGGGTATGCAACTGTACATTCGATTTGAAAGGAAAGTTGATTAATGCCTTTACCTTTCAGCGCTTACAACTTACCCCTCCTCATTTTGGTGTGACTAGCTACGCAATAAGTCGACCTAAGCCAGAAATCATTGAACAAGTAGCAAAGCTCGGACAAGGCTTGAATTATGTAGGTCCTGCCATGGTTGAATTTAAACTTGATGACCGTGATGGACAATATAAGTATATTGAAATAAACCCAAGGTTAGGGCTATGCAATTACTTTGACACTAGTTGCGGTAAAAATAATGTATATGCCAGCTTCTGTGTGGCAAAATCATTACCATTCACTGAAAAAGAACAAATAAATCAACGTATGTTTTTGAGTTTGTACGAGGATTTATTTTCTCGTCATAAAGATAAGCAAGATAGTTTATCTATTTTCAAAACATACTTTAGCAACTTGCTAAAACCCCATACTTTTATCTATTTTGCTTGGTGTGATCCTAAACCTGCATTTTATATGTTCACTAAACAATTTAAAGCAACGATTACCTCTCTCAAAAGAAAAATAACTTAATAATAAGCAGCATTATCATGAATGGATTTTTAATCTCAAGAACTCTTAGAGATATAAATGAAAGCAGAGGCGGCACTAAGACTAATCTCTTTACCATAGGTGATTATAGTTATCGTATTTCACATAAAAATTGCCAAATCGTTCACTTAACTGACATGGTATTATTAGTTGATGGTTACTTCTTTCCCTCAACCTTGAATGAACTTAAAGAAACGATTACTTTGCAAAATTGTCATGAACTTATTCATGAGAAGGGACATTTTTGTGGTGTATTAATAACAAATGGTGGCATGACTTTTTTTAACGATGTTTTCGGTGCCAAAACTATCTACTGGCAACAACAAGGTAATAAGTTACTGATTAGCTCTAGAGCACAATTAATGCCCGTTTATGATCTAGTAATAGATCCTTTAGCAAAATTTGAAATACTCCTCTATCGCTTTACAACCAGCTCAAATACCTTACTTTCGGCAATATCAAAATTAAAGCCTAAGCATACAGTTAAAATTACAGGTGAAGAAATTCAGCAACAACAGCAATATTGGGTCCTACCCAAACCAAAGTATTCTGCTGTTCCGCTGACAGAGAAAATAAAAAAGACTAAAATTGCATTGCAAAATAATTTGAAAGTCGCGAGTAAACACTACAAAAAAGTCGCCATTTTTTTAAGTGGCGGAGTAGATTCTTCATTATTAGCTGCCCTTAGTAAGGACATATTTGAAGAATGCTGCTTAATAACACCTGTTTTTAAAGATGAAGAAAATCCTGAATTAGCCACAGCCAAAGAATTTGCTAAAGTATTAGGAATGAAACATTATCTTGTTGAAATTTCAAATGAAAATTTACTTAATGATTTACAACAACTTATCAAGCTTAACAGAGAACCCCTTAGGCATTATAGTTCTTTAGCCATGACAGCGATGATGAGAGAAATTCCACAAGATTACCAAGCCGTTATTTATGGTGAAGCGGCAGATACGCTTTTTGGTTCTAACGGTATTAAGCGACTTGAAACACATCTGCGTTGGAAAAAACAGAGCTCATATATCCCTAAAAGCTTACTTTCTCTAGGTGAGAAGTTTCTCCCTGGCCGTGTAAAAGTACTTAAAAATTTAAAAAGTACATCCTTACAAACCTTATTTTTAAACTTATTCAGAATACATTATACCCCCACAGAACAAGAGATTATTGATAAGCTTCAAGATAATAATTCTTATACCGTAGATAGCTGGTCTTCAATCAAAGATGGTTCTTTATCTGATATTCGTTATCAAGCACAAAATTTATTCATTGATTGTGATATGCCCATACATTTTAAAGAAGCTGAATTAATTGCAGGACTATATGATAAGCATTTTATCTCGCCTTTTTTTGATGTTGATGTCATGGAAATATCATCAACATTATCTAATGATGATTTCTATGGCAGTGACTACGTAAAACCTGTACTTAGAGAGCTTGCCTGTGAATACTTTCCTCGTGAACTAATTTATCAAAAAAAGCATGGTTTTCCTGTCCCTTTTATTTCATGGCTCAATAATCCTCTTCAGGCACTGGTCAAAGAAGCAGTTGACGAGCAATTTCTTTTTAGCAAAGAACAAATAGGAAAGCTAACTGTTGAGCATAATTATGAAAGCTATTGGCTACTGATTAACTGGCACTTAGCGCAAAAGAATCACAACGATTGCTTAGACAAAAATCAACAAACGACAACTAATAATATTGATCGTCATGTCATTTAAATTAGTAAGACTCAATCCATTTACGAATGCCATAACAGTAAAGAAAGTGTGGACTCTTCTTGAACAGGAAGCAGAAGTTAGCTTTTTTAATTCATGGGGCTGGATTTCTACGTGGCTCAACTGCCTACCTGACACAACTCAACTGGAATTGATCATTAACTATATTGATAATCAGCCGGTCTGTTGCTTTTTTCTTGGTGTAAAAAAAGGTGTTGAACATAAGATTTTTAACAAAAAACGTGGTTATTTGAATAATACAGGTCATGAAAAATATGATGACTTAGTCGTTGAATACAACTCTATTCTTTGTAATAAAAATATCCGTGACCAGCAATTGGCCTTAGCAATAAACCATCTAGAAGATATTAAAGAATTTAGATTACCAATTTCGACAAACTTTAGTGCCTTTGATAGATCAGCTATGCTTGTGAGAACAATATCTCAACCTTCATATTGGATCAATTTAACTCAGTTCGAGCAACCAGAAAATTACCTAGCTCATTTAAGCAAAAATAAAAGATCACAAATTAAACGTTCTTTAAAGGAATATGAAACTCAAGGGGGCGCTAGAATTCAATTTGCTAAAACCGCTGACGAAGCAAAATTAATGTTTAATAAGTTAGAGAGCCTTCACCAACAGGAATGGATAAAACGAGGGAAAGAAGGTGCTTTCGCTAAGCCATTCTTTAAAGAGTTTCATCAGAGCCTCATTGAGACTCGATTTGAAGCTGGTGAAATTCAACTCGTCAGGATATATACCGACACGGAAGATATCGGCTATCTTTATAACTTCATTTTTAATAATGAAGTATTATTTTATCAATCAGGCTTTAGTTATAAACAAAGTAATCATTGTCGTCCCGGTTTGATTTCACATTACCTCACTGTTTTATCTTGTATAACGGCCAAGTATAAAAAATATAACTTTCTCGCAGGAAGTACACTGTATAAGAAAAGCCTCTCGACTGATTCAGACCAACTTGACACAATAATTATTGCCAGAAAATCGTTTCAATCTTATATTGAGCTATTTCTTAGAAGAATAAAGACAAAATTTTACCCTAGTAAAAAATAGAGATCCTATTATGAGTGATACAAACACCTTAATAACACCCGTATTTATTTTGGGTTCATATCGCAGTGGCACAACAATGCTAGCTTCACAATTAGCGGCAAATAGTAACGCTATAGCACTGCCAGAAATGCCATTCATTCAAATGTTGATTACTTCGACTGCTTCCACAATGGATGAGATTACGACGCTTTATCATAGAATGACAGCAACGTTTCACTTTCGAGCTTCGGGGATAGCCATTGACTTAGCTACTTTCTCGCAGCCTTTCTTAGTTAAGGCAGAGCCAGCCGAGCGTGTTTATAACTTACTTCGACACCACTTTCAGCTCAATGAAAATCAGCCGAAAACTTGGATCGAGCATACCCCACATAATCGTGAGCGAGTAGACTTATATAAGGAAATTTTTCCACAAGCAAAATTTATCCATATAGTTAGAGACCCAAGAGCTGTTTATGCCTCAATGCATAATTTATTACGGTGGAATTCACATGATCCAATAGCTTTTGCCAGCAATTGGAATATCGCAACAACGTATAGCTTTACGGCTAAAGCACGCCAGTCTCATTGTAGTTACGAACTTCGTTACGAAGATTACATTCTTGATCAAGAAACTAAACTGATTGAATTATGTGATTTTATTGGAATTACGAATGAAGAGTGTATGAAAAATGGTGGTGGAATATCACTACCGAACTACACTAAAAAGCAACATAGCTTAGTGGGTAAACAAGTTGATAAAACTAGAATTAATGCTTGGCAAAGCAGTATTTCATTACGTGAAGCACAGTTGATAACATGGCGCTGTTTACCTTGGATGTTACATTATAATTACTGTAATAAAAATGAGACTATACACCCCCCCCGCTCATTAGAAGCTTTAAAGTATAAAATAAAACAAAAATTGCTTTCTCCATTATCTAAGGTAAAGCGTTTTAAAGATAATCTATCAACGTAAAGTATTCACTTAAGATTTATAAAACAAAACAAAATAAAATGATAGAATCCATAAGATATAAAATTAAAAGGAACATTAATGCGAGTATTACATGTAGTCAGTAGTCTCAATGTCGGTGGGGCAGAAAGATTTGTCATTGATCTCGCATCAGAACAGCTGGTTAATCAAAAGTTATCTGTTGGGATTTTAAGCATGGGCCTGCAAGGTGAGCCTCTTGAGACAGAAATCGCGAAAGAAGAGTTCCGCCTTCATTTTGCTACAAGCATTTCAAAAATAAGAGAAATCCTAAAAAACTATGATCTAGTACATGTTCATAGTAGCCATTCTTTACTACGAATATTGTTAGCCTCTTTTTTTACCCACATTAGAGTTGTTTATACACGTCATAATGAACGTGTGCATCAAAGCTTAAAATGGAAATGTATTTACTTTCTTGCCAGATTAAAGCTAGACAAGATGATTTTCGTCGCAGAAAAAGCGCAAAAAAACTACTTATCTATTTATCCACAATTTGCTAAAAAATCAGTAACGATACTTAATGGTGTATTACCAATATCTCCGATTAAAAGCTCGAGTACAAAGCTCAGATTGAGCCATGTAGGTCGCTTCGTCCCATTAAAAGCACAGCATTACCTTATAGAAGCCGTTGCAAAACTTTCACCTGATATTCAGCAACAGCTATCTTTATCTTTCTTCGGCACAGGAGAGTTAATGGCTCATAACCAGAAACTTGCGACTGATTTGATACCAAATGTTTCGGTGGAATTTCACGGTTTTGTGACCGACCGAGATATTATTTACCGGCAAACTGATATTCTGATTGTTACGTCTGAAACAGAGGGGCTGTCATTGGCAATATTAGAAGCACTTGCCAGTGGTACACCAACCATAGCCTCTAATGTCGGAGGTAATCCCGAACTAGTGAAACATCGACACAATGGGTTATTATATTCATACGCAGATGCAGCAGAACTAGCTGAGCAAATCAGTCTGTTTTTAGAAGACCAATCCCTTTTAAAAGAGTTCAGCCAACGTTGTATTGATATTTATCTAGCCGGTTTCTCGATGCAGCAGTGTGCAAAGACCTATCGTTCACATTATTAGCACATAACCAGAAGATTAATAACTCACAATGAAAACATCTTTACAAGCAGCAATGGCTGCCATTAATTTATACAGTGAATACTTCCTAGGCTTAATTGTATCGATGACAATTGCTCGACACTTATCGACCGAAGACTATGGTATTTACTCGAGTATTATTTGGCTAGCCGGTTTAATGACTCTAGCTATTAATGCCGGAGTATCATTAAATGTCACTAAATTTATAGCTGAATTTAAGCATAAAAATAGTGACGCATTACCTGCTGTCATTGCTTATTTCTGGCGAATTCAATATAGCAGGTTACTGATCGTTGCCCTGATTGTCTTTACTATTCTGTTTTTTGATTTGGCTGATAGTAATATTGAAAAATGGTTACTAATATTGTTATTTTTTAGTGTCGCAATCAAAGCCGATTATATGTTTAGAGTATCAATATTTAAAGGGATAAAGCGCTTTGATATCATTGCAAAAACAAGTTTAATAGCTAACCCTTTCAACATTGTTGCCGTATTATTATGTGCTTTTATTTCTCCAAAAGTTGAAAGTTTTATTATAGTTTATTGTTCTGCTTGTATTGTTTATGGGATGAGTACTCGATTTTTCAATAAGCACTTACCCTTACAGAAATACAACAATGAGCATGTTGCAGAACACAAGCAGCGCATTATGTTCCAAGTAATATCGGCAACTATTATCGTATTACTTGGTGCCTTAATTTTCAGACAAAGCCAAGTATTTGTTTTAGAAGAAAATAACTTCCTGTCTGAGGCAGGTTTTTTTAATATTGCCTTCTTACTTTCTACAGCAGCGATTACTTTAGTACCGGGAATATATCAAGAGATTTTACTACCCAAGATCACTGAGGCAGTGCAAGACGGCAATGTAAAATCACAAGTGGCTCAAGCTGAACGATATTTACTTACTTTATCATTATTTGTCGTTGTTCCTGTAGTGATATATGCCGATGTAATTATTGAACTGTTATTTGGTTCACGCTACTTACCTGCCGTTTTCCCTCTACAAATGATGATGATTTTCAAAACTATTATAACCTTGAATCAAGGCGCAAATTTAACCTTGATCAGTAATGACAAACAAGTAAGCATGGCGAAGGTTCATGTTGCTCTATTCATCTTTGCTTGCGCTATTAGCTTTTTCATTGTTCCGCAATGGGGTTTAGATGGCTCTGTTGCAATTTTTGGACTGTTAGTGGTCATAATGCTATTTAGTTATAAGAATCTCGCTGCGAGGGTTGGCTATCAAATGATTTCTTTTATGATCGCCTCAAGATTGGTTTCTGCCGCGGCCCTATCTGCGATCCCAGCAATAATCATTAATCAATACCTCAATGGAATTCTTTCAGCCGTTATTGGCTCCATTGTTTTTGCATTATCTTACATTAACCTGTTATTTATTTTTAAAGGTTTTGATCAGTCTGTTCTGTATATTTTGAAAAAAATAGTTCCTACAACGCCAAAGCCAATCAAAGCATATTTGTCTTGGGGTATAAAATGTTTATCCTGATCGGCAGTATATTTAAAATTTTTTTAGATAAACAAACTATAGCCGTAATTGACATGCCACTTAGGACAAAAAACTTTGTTTAAACAAGTGATTTTAATTTTAATGTTTCTGTCTTATCAATCAGTTTCTAGCGATATGACGATTTCGTTTTCTCCATCAGATGAAACCTGTAGAACTGTTGATATCGGATTCAAATGGGAAAAACGTAAACGTGCTGCTTTTGCAACTTCACTTGCACAGCAGCCAAGTAGCTTAGTGCAATCAAATTGCCTGTTATTCACCGGGATCAGTCCTTTTATCACCCTAAACAATGAATCTAATATTGAAATATCCATTAATGGCGGAGATTATATCCCTATGCCCGCAATCATTTTCTCAGGAAATACTGTCCGCTTGCGCAAATCAGCAAGAAATCGGTTCGGTGATAATAAAATATACTCAATATATATTTTAGGCGATGGAAAAAGTAATCATAGTATACAAACAGGACGTATTGAGTGGACTATCCAAACTCATGGAATCTATAGAGAAAAAAAAATATGGAATGTGGGGCCCAATGAACCTGCGAAACAACTTAAAGACATTACAAACCTGCTAGCACCAGGTGATGAAATTCACTTAATGGGTGATGCAATATATGACCCGATAGACATACGCGGTATATCAGGAACAAGAGCTTTGCCCATAACATTAAAGGGCATCAGTAAAAATGGAAAACGACCAACGTTAAGAGGTGGAACAGAACGCTTCAACTGGACATTAGCTCTAAGAGATTCTCATTTTTGGCATATCGATAATATTATTTTGGAGCGTGGTGGTACCTGCTATCGACATGAGTCAGCGTACATAAAGCTTTCAAAAGTTCTAATACGTCACTGTGGTAACGGTATATTAGGCACGGATTATAACTCGGGTACATTACATATTTCTCAACTTGAGTTAACACGTTCAGGTGGAAAGCCGGAAAAGAAAAACTGGCGGCACGGCATTTATATGGCGACAGATAGAGATAGGTTTCCTGAGAGTATTTTTACTATCGAAAAAAGTTTTCTACATAACAATAAAGGTAATGTAATCAAGTCGAGAGCTGAGCGTACAGAGGTTTATGGAAATTGGCTAGAAAACACGACCAATCAACAATCTATTTATGCCCTTGAATTAATTGGTTATGATGGATATGAAACCCTAGAACCTATAAATCATGACGTTGTGGGTAATGTTATTGCTATTAACAGCATTAAATATGGTGTCCGTGTGGGTGGCGATGGGACAGGTTCTTCAAATGGTCCTAGCCGTTTTTCAGAGAATATTTTCTTAATGCCAAAATACTTCAATGGCTATGTTTTTCGATTATTAGGCCATCTCCAATTCCTAGATATCACAAACAATATATTTTTAACACAAAATCAAGGCAGGAAAAGTATAACCTTAATTAAAGATTATATTCCAAGTGCACAATGGTATTATCAAATGCCACACATAAGGGTTTCAGGAAATACATTTACTTCCAATGTTAATTTTTATTATAGCGAAGAGAGTGGAAAGGTTTCCAATTATGAAGGAATCTATAAATATATTGACGTTAATAATAATGAAACATTACAGCTCGATTTTTTAACAAATGGATCTATACACAATATTATCTTTGAGAAATTAAACCTAAAAAAAGCATACATTAATACGAAAGTTACTCATCCGAAGTTCTTTGAAAAGCTATATAACCCGAAACTTAACAAACGGCCGCATGCTGGTGATATTCCTTTTCAATAAAGCTATATTTACAACAAGAACTTTAATGATAAGTTAATGCCAATTAATACACAAAAAGCAACAAGGCATAGCTTTTTAAAAAGTTGACCTGTAAATTTAATAGGCTTATCTATAAAAAGGTTCATTTGCTGCATAAGACCTACAGAAATAGCACAAAACATATAAAGAGGTACAAAAGTCAGCCTACTCAGAAAAACCACCCCGATTGCATACCCACATAAACTATAAAACATTACTTTTGACATCAGTAAACAGCGATTAAATTCAAATTCAGTAATACCTTTTTTTACATTCAGCTTTTCTTTTGAAAATTGAAGTTCTGAAAAGCTTATTTTGTGTAACATAAAAATAATTGAAAAAAGAAAAGAGAACCAAACTAAGAACCCCAAGACACCTAACTCACTCCAGCATAACACATAGGTATTATGAGCAGTTAAATGATGATTATCTAAAAATCCACCTAATCCTGTACCAAAAAGTGGATTACTTTTAAGCATTTGTGAACCTGCATACCATGCATCTAAACGCCCATAAGCAGATTCTTCGCTAGCGCTTATTGAGCGAAAGCCACTAAAAACTAGCAGTAAAACTGGGATAGCGGAAACAACCAAGACATTAGCCACAATTTTCCCATAGCGTTTATAAAGGTATAAAACGATTAAGATCAAAACACCCAGTAATGTTCCTCTTGAGTTAGTTAAGTATATGCCATAAATGATAGCGACAAGGCTCAAAATAGATATTTGTCTAACTATCCAATTTTGTGTTTCGCGAAAGTAGAATATGAGAGGTATAGTCATTAAAAACAGTAAACCTACATCGTTTGGATCACTAAAAATCCCAACAAACTTAATTCTTAAATCACCATGTTGGTCGAGTATTTCTGCACCACTCCAACCAATCCCAGAAGGTAATGTGATTTGTTGATAGCCGTTATATACTATAGTTAACGCCGCAAAAATAATTGTCGCAAAAATAAACTCTTTAGACTTTCGAGTAAAAGCTAAACCTAAAATAACAATGAAAGGCAAAGCCGTTGAAAATAACAACTTAGTTATTGCGGCTATCGCCCCTGCAAAATAAAAATTGAAAACCTCAGAAATAAATCCAATCAAACATAGTGTAAAAAGTAACATCGTATGATGATTACTGATCACATTTTTTTTCATAACCGCAAAAATGGCTCCTAACATGCCAACCACCATCACAACAGGAATCCCTTCAAGTGGAGACCACCAATCTTGAGGGCGGATGAAGACTAAAATAGTGAATAATGATGCAATTAAGGCACTCATAAATAGGCTCCTGATGTAGGTATTACATAAGATAATAAGTAATAATCAAGAGATATCATATGAAGCCTTTTCATGACGTACGAAGTCAACAGAGGGTTAGAATGTAAAAGAAGATATAAGCCCTAAGACCTTTATATTCTTCATTTTACTTTTCTTTTAAAGTTTTTTCTAAAGTAGTTACCGGTTGCCATTTCAATACATTGACGAGTTTGTCATTACTAAATTCAAGCGGTGTATACATAGTTTTAGCACGATAAGCGCTAAAGATATTTGGAAAATTACCTTTTGATGCTTTATGAATTTTTTCAGCAAACTTACAAATAACTAAATATAACCAAAGTGGTAAGGTGATTTTTCTTGGTATTTTGTTCTGAAACCTTTCATATAAAGCAATAAATTCTTTTTGTGTTGGTGTTTCATCAACAAGGTTAAATATTTGACCATCGGCATCATCACTAATAACCGATAATGCAACACCTAGTCCACAATTTTTCACATGTATGAAAGGTATTTTTGATTTTCCTCCAACAATAATAAAAAATGGAATTTTAGGTAATGCTAGGCCTACACGAGGTGAGAGTATATTATGCTCTTTACTATATATAACACCTGGTCGATGAATAACTAATTCAACACCCAATGCTTTGCAACGTTCAATGCAAAGCTTTTCTTGATAGAATTTAACCCAAGAATAGCTGTCACGTAACTCAGGGTGAGGCTCAACTGGAGTACTTTCATCTACGCTTTGCTTTGCAGATAATAGCGATGTTCCATAAAGTGAAAATGAACTAACAAAAACAAATTTTTTCACTTGAGATGACGCTATAGCATCAAAAAGTATTTCAGTAGCAACGACGGTTTCTGTGAACATCCCCATTGGACTACCAGATTTTGAGGCTGCTAAATGAACAACAGTATCCACACCCACTAAAGCATCTTGAACATTTTGTTCACTGTTTAAGCTACCGCGAGAGACTTCAATATCGAGTTCACTTAATCCATTAAGAGCACTACCAGGACGTACTAAACAGCGAATATCTTTAACTTCTAAGTCGACCAAAGCTTTAACAACTTCAACGCCTAAAAATCCGTTGGCTCCAGTAACTAATATACTCATGATTTTCCTTCCGGCGAGCTAATTTGTTGACAGATTTCATCAATAATATTTGAGGTCCGTTGAATTTCATTATACGGAATAGGCGCATCCGTTTTCTTTTCAATCGATTGATAAAATTCTTCTATCAGACGTTTCATATCAGAAAAAAATGTTTCTCTGCCTAGCCAAAATGCTTTCAAATTTGTCCAGTATTGTGTCTTTAATTTTTTGGCTCTAGTTCTTATATTTAAACTTAATCCTAGACCACCAGGGAATGTTGGAGCAGTCTCTTCCATCCAAAAATGTTCTGTTAAATTTAAGTTAATTGTAGATTTAGAACCGAAATAACGTACAACAAATTGCACTGGCAATGCGTTAGAAGTAAATAATATAGAACAGGTGATTTTGTTTTTTCTATCAAAAACCTGTACTCTTAACTCGTCATTTACGACCCCATTATTGCTACGATCAAAAGCAAAAGACGTGATCTCTAAATCATCACTTAAAAATGGTGTAAGCATTGCTATGGGATGAGAAATATTATTTTGAAAAAGTTGTCCTGGGAGCTTTGCAATCCAGTGGTCAGGGTTTGATGTCACTAATTTACCAAAAATACCGTTCAAGTTATAACCAAAAACAGCATCCATATGGATCATTTCGCCAAAGCGACTTTCTTCATTTATAGCTTTAAAGACCTCAATCGTTTCGAATGAACGTAATCGATGCGTGCCTGGACATAACTTTAAACCACTTTGTTTTGCTACAGCAATTAGCTTTTCTGACTCTTGTGCGGTCAAAGTCACCGGTTTTTCTATATAAACACTGCTACCCGCTTCTAATATTTTCAAAGCAAGAAAAAAATGGGAACCAGGAGGTGTTGTAATATGAACAACATCAGGCTTGGTAACTTCTAGCATCTCATCTATAGAAACATATGACGCTGTAATACTGTATTTATCGGCAAGCGCTTGTGCGGGGGTTTTTCGTAAATCGCACAAACCTACAATGGTTGCCCCATTTATTTTCTGAACTTCTTCAATGTGAGCCTCAGCTATCTGCCCTGCTCCAACGATACATACTTTCAACTTAACTCTCCATAAACACTAAATCATATTAGTGTGAATCATTTTTATTCTTAAAGGCTGACAAACGAATTATTAACGTCCTTTACCAAACAAAACAATTTCAACGGTTCTAATTAAAATTAATAAATCCAACATGAAGCTGCGATGTTTAATGTAATATAAATCGTATTTTAGCTTTTCTAAAGAGTCTTTTTCAGTGGCTCCATATGGGTACTTAAGTTGAGCCCAGCCAGTTAAACCAGGCTTAACATTATGGCGTTCGTTATAATAAGGAATGTTTTTGATTAATTGTTGAACAAATTCTGGACGTTCAGGTCGAGGGCCAACAAATCCCATATCTCCAACCATTACATTATAAATCTGTGGTAATTCGTCAATGCGATATTTACGAATAGCTTTACCAATACGCGTTGTTCTATCATCATCTTTGGACGCCATTTGCGCGCCATTTTTCTCTGCATCTATTCGCATGCTTCTAAATTTAACAATTTTAAATGCTTGTCCATCTAAGCCTACTCGCTCTTGCGAATAGAATATAGGTGCTTTCATGCCATCTTCAAGCTTAATTAACAACGCCGTGATCAGCATTACAGGCCATGTAACAAGAAATAAGAAGAAGCCCATAGTCGCGTTAAAAATCCAATCGAGGGTGTTACGTAAATGATTAGCGGAAGCAAAACCATTGGAATATATAACCCAGCTCGGATAAATTAAGTTAACCGCGATCTGACCGGTTTCTCGTTCAATAAAGTCAAGAATTTCCGTTATCTCAACGCCTCTAATTTTACAGGCAAAGAGTTCGTCAACTGGCAAGTTCTCTCGGCGTTCATCATTCGCAACAACGATTTCATCAATTTGATGTTCAAGGGCGTAATTCACCAACGAACAGTCTAAGTTAATTCTATTTTCGTTTACAATGCCATTTTCTGCATCACCGTTCATAACAACAAAACCATGCATGAAAAAGCTCTGGCGATCAACGTCACGTCGCATACGTTTTTCTATAATTGAGGCTCTTTCACCTGCTCCTAGTACTAAAATATTACGCTTGTTCAAACCAAAAAAGTCTATTTGCAATGTAAAGTACCTAACACCGCAGACCAAAAAGAAGCTTACTAAAGAAGCGACCGCAAGTAACTCAATTGCTAAAGATCCTGAGCCATAAAAAGGATTAACTAGTGAAACAATAAAAAAACCTATCGCTATCGAAACAAGCAACCTTCTTATGACGCCTCTTAAGTTTTCTCTTAATTTAGAGTCATAAAGCCCCATAGCTAGGCATGATAACTGCACTACTAAGGCAAAAACCACAGAATGTATAAATAGAATGTTCATCGCTATACTTTGCGTATCATGCACTACAAACTGAAAGACTTTATTTAAGTACAAACTGAGCAAAAGTGCGCCAGCAAAGCAGACAAACTCAATTAAGACTAAAGACTTACTACCCGCAGATAAATCACGAAATTTAGGGCTAGACATTAGGTAAGAAAATTCCTTTCTAGTGAGAAAAATAGTTTAATAATTAGATGTTTTTATTTTTTAAACTGTATATTAGAATGGATTCACTGCTAAATGTAAACAATAGACTAATTTAAATACTACAATTACAATCTGATAACAAAAAATTAATAATGTGCATCAATTGTGAAAATCAAATACAATCAATCAGCTTATAAAAAAAACAGTTGTAAATAATAAGGTTAAAACCATGGAAAAACGCATGACTAATACATTAAAAGCGATTCTATTTCTATCTCTTGGTTACATTTTAACTGGGTGCAGCTCAGCTACATTACCAACTGCCAAGCTTCATCAGTCAAATACTGTTGATGTAGACTCATACAAATATTTAATTGGCGCAGGCGATGTGGTTAACATTTTTGTTTGGCGAAATCCTGAAGTTTCAGGCACGTTTATTGTTCGACCTGACGGCATGATAACGACGTCACTAGTTGAAGATATTCCAGTATCAGGTAAAACCCCAACTGAACTGGCTCGCTCAATTGAAGAAATACTAGCCACTTACTTACGTGAACCAGTTGTGACTGTAACCGTTAACAACTTCGTTGGTCCTTTTAGTGAGCAAATTCGTGTTATTGGTGAAGCTGCACAACCCCAAGCAGTTAATTACATTCAACACATGACATTACTAGACGTGATGATTCGTGTAGGCGGTTTAACTGAGTTTGCTAACGGTAACGGTGCGAAATTAGTCAGAGTAGAAAATGGTCTTCAAAAGCAATATGAAATATACATTGAAGAC
>TARA_R110002060_G_scaffold50419_1_pt1 | contig 32054 bp, 19 predicted proteins | sample TARA_R110002060 | Tara Oceans TARA_R110002060 (sample SAMEA4397091) | marine metagenome | biome: Polar Biome; feature: [MES] marine water layer (ENVO:01000295) within the mesopelagic zone...; material: water (ENVO:00002006), including particulate matter (ENVO:01000060) such as...... | reverse complement strand
GCTATTACTAGTATCATAAAGTCTGAAGAAACTTCTTTACAGAAGATTATTGATGACGCTAAGACTAAGGAGCAAGATAGTTTAAAAGACATTAAGTCTTATATCTCTACTACTCCGGAAGTACTACCTGGTATTGTTCTTAATGATTCTCAAAAGGATGAATTATACAATCAGATAACTACTGACTTAGGAAACAAAGAGAATGCATTTATGCAACATCAGAAAGCTGATCCTGTTGGATCTCGTATTAAATTAGAGGCTTTATTTTTTCTCACAAAGGGATTGACAGATTTCAGTGTATTCGGACAGAAAGCTGAATCTAAAATCACTAACAACATTGAAAATTTATTAAGAGGTGCTAACTTTACTGAAGAAGGGAAAATTGATACCAACGTACCAGATGACAATTCTAATTTTAAGTTATCAGATCTTAAAGATTTTGAAATAGAATAAGAAACAACTTTATTAACACCAGTGTCTTAAATTAAAACAGACACACAAAACAATTAAATTATGCAATTAGGTAGGTTCCAAGTAACTGACGCAAAAGCCTTTGCTGGTATGATTAATCCCGAGAACACTCTAGGTGCTATCTGGAAGACATCTCCAACAAAGATTAATGATGCTATGATCAAATTGTTAGCAATCAACAGAGGGAAGTCTCTTGAGAACATGCTGGCTAGATTTGAGACAAAGGTTGTGGACAACGATAATGAGTTCTATTGGGAACTTATCGGTAGTTCACGTAGAAACATTCCATTAGTGGAAGCTTCTTTCAAAGGTGCAACTGTTACGGCAAGTGACAACAACATCGGCGAAGGTGGTCAAGAGTTTCAAGTAACATTCGACGAACAATGGTTCTTCAAAGGAGAAATCATCGTTGGTGAGAAAAATGAAGTGTATCCAATTAAATTGTTAGATGATGGATTCCCATCAGGCTCACAATGGGTTCACACTGCTGAGATAGCAGGTTCAGATAGATCAGGTATTCCTGGTTCTGAATTAGTAGCTGGTAAACGATTCTCTGAAGAGTTTGCTCCAGTAGGTAAAGGTCTTTCGAGAGAAGTTGGTGGTGTTCGTAGAGTAACTCCAGTTTCGATGAGAGGTGAGTTGACTACTATTCGTATCGACCACAAATTACCTGGTGATGCTACAAACAAGCAAGTTGTAATGGGTATTCCTGTTATTGACAAGGCTGGTAATAAAAAAGTATTTGGTGCACTTGCATTATACGAGGATTGGTTAGTAGAGCAGGAATTTTCTCTTTACAAGAACAAATTCTTAATGTATGGTAAAACCAACCGTACTGCAGATGGTCAATACCACAACAAAGATGTTTCTGGAAGAAGTATCAAAATTGGTTCTGGTATCCGTGAGCAAATGGAACAATCTAACACATTCTTCTACAATGAGTTCTCTATTGAGTTACTTGAAGAGATCCTTTTCGGATTGTCAGAAGGAAAGTTAGGATTCGACAAAAGGGTATTCATTCTTCGTACTGGAGAAAGAGGTGCTGCTGAATTCCATAAAGCTGTATTAGCTACAACTTCAGGTTGGGCAACTAATGTAAGCACTACAGGAACTAATCCTGCTACTGTTAAACAGACTAGCTCTCCATTACATAGTAATGCGTTGGCTGCTGGATTCCAGTTCACTGAGTATATGGCTCCAAACGGTGTGATTGTTAAATTAGAAGTTGATGATTTCTATGATGACAAGATCCGTAATACAATCAAGATCCCAGGATCTAGTGGTGTAGCAGAATCTTACAGATTTGATATTTTCTATGTAGGTACGCCTAGCGAACCAAACATCCAGAAAGTACAAGTTAAAGGTGCTGAGGAGATCAGAGGATACCAATGGGGATTCAGAAATCCGTTCACTGGTGCGATCAATAACGGTAACATGGGTACTTTAGAGGATAGTGGAACTATCACTAAATGGTGTCAGTTAGGTGTCGTAGTTTACGATCCATCAAGAACTGCATCTATCATACCTTACGTGTTAGCGTAGTAATAGAAGTAATTATTACCCTCGTTTGTTCGACGAGGGTAATTCTTAAAAATATAGTTTGGGAGTATCTATAATAACTCCCACAAATAAGGAAGGAAGAATCATTAATAAGTTAAAACAAAAAAAACAATGGCACCAAAAGCTAAAGAAGAAGCAGTACGTACTGACTTCTTAGAAAATACAATAGTATCGGTTAAGTACATACCGAATGAAAAAAATGGTATCAAAGATGTAAAGCACGTAGCATACGGAGGTTTACTGAATGGAGCAGAAGTAGCAATACCAGCTCCGACGATGGACAATGGTAAGATGAAGAATCTTCTTACTAATGTAGAGAAAGCAGGATTGGAAAGTATATTGAAAGGTGTTGATCTTTCTATTTATGGCCCATTCTGGAAAGAAGGTGGTGGAGCTTACGACATGGGCATACTACCAATCTATTTGGGTAAGGATGAAGTTAGACTAGATATGTCTGATCCTTATGATTACATTAAGAAGAAAGTCTTAATGGCATGTCCAATAGTAGCTAACAGCTTAGATGAAATTAAGCATAGAGCTACTAACAGATGGGTATTAACTTCTGCGTCAGAGCAAATGGCTAAGGATATAGATAAGGTTGGTAATAAAGTTCAGGCATACAAATTGTATGTGAAGTATGAAGAGGATAAAGAAGTTCTAAGATACACGTTGAGAAACTTAGGTAGAAATACTAACAGATCTCACAAATTAGATTTCTTACAATCTGAATTACATAAAGAACTTGAGAAGAACCCAAGTCTGTTATGTTCTATAATGGGTGATGAGTATCTTAAAACTAAAGTTTTAATTGAATCTTGTTACGAGTTTGGAGCAATTAATAAAGTAGATAAAAAGTTTTATACTTTAGATGACGAACCTATTTCTGATGGTGATACACCATACCTAGATGTTGCATCTCAGTATTTAGCAAGCAACTTAGGTCAAGAGATGAGATTAGCATTAGAAGCAAAACTGAAACATAATTTAAAGTAGGATAAATGACTGCATCAGAAATCAAAGAAGAGTTTAATCTCAGATACAATAATGCTCTTGAAGGAGCACCTGGACTAGACACTTTTGAGATTAGTTCATACCTTACTATTGCACAAGAGCAATATGTAAAGATGATATATGATGTAACGAAAGATCCAACCACATCTTTCGAGCTTAATGAAAAAGCAAGAAGAATATTAAATGAATTAGTTAAGGATGAAAAGATAAGCTCACAAGTATCTTCAACGAAAGGACTTGTGAGTGAATCTGTTTTCTATGAGTTGAGTAATGATGCGATGTATATTACATTAGAAACTGCAACTATATCTGATTCAGGTGGAGCATTAGATGGAAAGGTTATTCCAGTAATCCCTACAACTCACGATGAGTTTATGGTAAGTTACAGAAATCCTTTCAGAAAGCCCAACAGAAATAAGGCTTGGAGATTAGATTTAGTTAAAGAAAACTCTAAGACTACCGTTGAGATAGTTACATCAAATACATTATCTCAATATAATGTCCGATACATTTCCTATCCTTCTCCAATCATTGTTGGAGACTTAACATTATCAGATGATGTTGCAGGATTAGGATTAACTATTGAAGGTAAGACAGCAGTAGCAACATGTAAGTTGGCTCCGTTAGCTCACCGAGATATAATTAACATAGCAGTCGAAAATGCAGTACTGGATTATAGAGATGGAACTTTACAGTCAAGAATGCAATTAGACGCAAGAGTTTAAAAAAGATTAATTAATGTTTGGAGATTTGATACTATCTTCATACATTTGAAAAAATAGTATCATAAACAATTTATTAATTAAAAACAATTTTTATTATGGGATTAGCTGGTCAAAACCAAGTTAGACACATGTACGTAGGTACAGCAGACGTTGCAGATTTAGCTGCATTAAAAGCAGGATCTGCGAATAGTTTAGTTCTTTTAGGAGCTGATGGCAATGCTGTTGCTGCTGGAAAAGCATTTAAGCTATTTCAAAAGGATGCACTAGGAAACATTATCTCTAGTGATACCATCAAAACAGATAATGTATTAGATGTAAAGTCAGTAGCTTATACTGCTGCAACTCCAAAAGCTGTTACAATATCAGCTTTAACTGTTGATGCTGGTACTCTTTATACAGTAAATATCGAGATACAAGGACATGGTTCTTTATCACCAGAAGATATTTACTTGAAGCAAGGGTATTACAAAGCTGCATCTGGAGATGATCAAGAAGCTATCGTAGATGGTTTGATTGCATCATTGAATCGTAATTTTTCTCGTGAAGTTGGAGCAACTGCTTCTACTAATCGTAGTTTCACATTTGCTAAAACAGGTTCGGGAGCTTCTGCTGCTTTAGTTGTTACTGGTAAAGCTGATGCTGCTGATTTCGATGGAGATAAGAAAATTAAAGTATATGATGATTTCAATGTTGATATAACTTGTACTACTTATCCAACTGTAACTGTTACAACTGCTTTTTCTGCAGGTGTAGGTACAGGTTACCAAGTTGTTGAGATGGAGCGTTACCTATTAGGTGAAAGAGGAGATGCTTACAGAACTAATGGTTATCCACATAACATTGTTGGGCCAGATTTAGTTTCTACTGCAAGTGGATCTTATGACTTAATTGAAATATCTTATTTCGACGAAGGAAGAGACGAGGCTAAGAAGTCTAAGAAGAACCTTACTATCGCTATGCCAACTGCAGTTATACCAAATACTAATGTAAACAGTGTTATAGCTGATTTGAATACCATATTAGGTGCAGGTAGTGTAGATACGATCAAGGCATCGTAGTCATAACTTAGGGAAACTTAAAGAGAGTAAAGGGACTGGAAACTTATTTCCCAGTCCCTTTTTTATTTAACTAAATTAAGAAAAACAAAATGGCTATCAATGTAACAAAATTTTTAGTAGCTACCGATCTAGCTTCTATTGATCTGGATGTAAATGTAACTATCGGTGAAACTGTCACTGAGTTACTATTATGGACAGATAAAACATATAAAGATCCTGCACAAGCAATAGACTTATCTAGTTTACTTGCAGGAGCAAATGAGACAGAGAATATTACAATATCTGCAGAGGACGCTGGGCTTACATCATTTACCGGTATATATTTTGCTCAAATCACTACAAGTGAACCTGAAGCATTAATAACTGCCACATTCAACCTTACACAATATTATGTAGTTCAAGCACAACTTGTTGCTAACATTGATTTGTCATGTTTGAGTTGTAATGGCAACTTCCAAAATGCATTACTCTTTGATTTGTATTTAGAGGCAACAAAGAATTCTCTATTATTAGGAAGATTCCAAGATGCAATAACATACTTGAATAATTTAATAATCACTGTCGAAACTTCTGATTGTGATGCTTGTGATGATATTGAGGCAGTTGTCTCAACAGCAGGCAACGTAGTATCAGTAGGTGTAATTGATTGTGTCTTAACAGAAGCATAATGGAAAATAAAGAAGCAAGAATATTTATCACATCAGTAGGTAATGTGACAGCTAGATTGGAGAATTACGGAGATGCAAATACAGATCAGGTTCACTTATTGAAACTAATCTATAAGTATGCATGTTATTCACCTACCTATGCTTGTCTTCAAAGGCTTGATTCTATGGTTGCTGAATTACAGAGAACCAGTCCATTTATCTGTTTAGAGAAACAAGCAGTTGCAGGGTATGTAGATACAGAAATAACTATACCTGAAGTAGTAATAGGTGTTGACGGTAATGAAGCTCCTACAATAACTGCAGGTGCAGTGACATTAGCAGATCCTAATGATGATTACACATTCTCTTATGCAGATATGTTTTCAGGATGGTCTGATGATTCTAGTGGAGTAGCAGGTAACTTTGTAATAAAAACTCTACCAGGTCAAGGAACTTTAAAATATAACGGTACTGCCGTAACAGTAGGAGTGCTATATGCAGATCCTACATTATTAGTTTACAGTAGAAACGTGGATACTGGATACTCAATATCATTCACTTATAGTGCTTATGATACAGATTCTCAGTTACCATTAGAATCTAATACTGTTGCTATGGATGTTACAGTAGAAGCAATAACAACATCAAATGAACCAGCAACAGTGGGAGATAGAGCACAATACGCAGGGAATAGAGTAACAACAGTATTCTCTTCTGCAGACTTTACAACAGAAGCAATAGCACCTTATTTTGATCCAGAATCAAATGAGCTTGATTCAATTAGAATTGACGAAGTATCTACTGCTAATGTAGGTGTTTACTATTACTTAGGAGTTGTAGTCGTTGAAGGGCAAGTGATAACTAAAGCTGAATTAGATTCAGGTGCATTCTATCATGTAGCTCCAGATGTCAATGGAATTTCAACTGACTCATTTAATGCTAGTGTTCGAGATACTGGCTCAATGATTTGGGTACAATAATTTAAAAACAAAATCAAATGTTATATACAATAACAAATAGTGGACTTCAGAATGGTCGTCCAACACAGATAGGAGCTAACACTATAAGCCTTGCTTATGGTGCTACTCATGTCTTCACATTAGCTAATTTCACAACTGAGACTACTCCAGCGTATTCAGATCCAGAAGATGATGCTCTATCTTTAATAAAGATATTGACATTACCATCTGTAGGAACTCTGAAATTAAACGGCATAGACGTTATAGTTGGTCAGCAAATAACTTCTGGTCAAATATCAACAAATAACTTTACCTACGTATCTACTATTGATGGTGATTACACTTTTACTTTTGATGCTGCTGATGTTGGTTCTAATTCATTAAGTGGATTATCTACTGGTATTATTACAATGTCAGTTGCAGAAAAGATTAATCTACCACCAAGCGTTGTGGGTGATAATGCTTTCAATTTATCTTATGGTGATAGCTTGATTTTTACTACTGCTAATTTCACATCAGGAACTACACCTGCTTATGTTGATCCAGAAGGTGATCCACCTCAATCGGTGAAAATATTGAGCCTTCCTGCTAATGGTGATTTGGTTCATAATGGAATAAATGTAATAGTAAACCAAGTCATTCCTGTTTCAGAAATAAATTCAGGGTATTTGATTTATGAGCCAGACTTGTCTGAAACTGCTTTACAAAACTTATCATTTAATTTTTCAGTTGCCGATACTGGCTCTGGAATTCATACAGAATAATATGGGTACAATATCAATTATAATTAACGAAGAATACACTGATCCAATTGGAGAAGGGAAGTTAGGGGTATTAGTTAATGTAGATAGCAACTGTTTTAAAGAGTGGTCAGTTACAGCAAAAACATCTTCTAGTGTTTGGATAGAATGGACAATAACTGGTAATGGTGGAACCGTATATAAGACATCAGGGACTACTATTAATGGAGAAACTTTAACTTCAAATACTTCATACCAAATGAAGATTGATAAATACAAATCTCTAAACAATAATCAAAATACTAATTTAACTCAAATAACAGTCACTTTAAGAGATGGGTCTGGTGGAGCTATATTAAGTTCATCAACATTATCAAGATATCATACTAATCAAAATTGTTAGTATATCATAAAGTTGTGACACAATAATTTGACTTGTACTGCTGTTTAACCTATATTTGCTATTAGTATAATTCTTAACTAAAATAGATGCAAGATTTAGAAATTATCAAAGATTTTCTTCGTAACAGAAAAGGATATTTGAAAAAAGGAAATGAAGCATGTGCGTATGGACTTCTTAGAAAGACCAACAAAACATTCTCATTCAATTTAATTAAGCAGGCAAAGAAAGAAGTTAAAAATGAAATCAAACACCAACAGAGTAAGCCATTATTGTCGAGGGAAATAGTTGAAGATTTCAGAGATCATGTTGAAGATAATAAACAAAAATTAGAAGGTACTCCTTTTACTCCAACATTAGTTAAAAGGAAACAACCTAAAGTAAGCGTTACTCCTTCTATAAAAGATCAAGTTGGAATGCACATATTACTTGGATGTAATCATGTTCCATTTCATAACCAAAGATTACACGCAGGTATAAGAAACCTAATGCGTGATTATCAATACAATATAAAAGGATTTCACCTTATGGGTGATTTTGCTGATATTAACACCCTATCATCGCATGATAGAAAAATGTTTACAGCAGTTCCGGGATTAACTCTTAATATGGAGTATGATGCTTGTAATGAAGAATTAGATTTATTCGAGCAGTATTTACCAGAGGGATGTTGGAAAACCTATTTATATGGAAACCATGAGGACAGACACAATAGGTGGATGAAGAATATGGATAATGCTAAGACTCCTTTACTATCTCCGATGGATGGAATGTTATTAGAGGAAAGAGGGTATCAAGTAAAAAATAAATGGTCACAAGACTTTTTTACACTTGGAACTAATTTCCAGATATTTCATGGCGTGTACTTCAGTATTCATAATGCTAAAGCTCACTTAGATAAATTAAGAACATCTTGTGCGTATGTCCATACTCATAGAATCCAGAACTATCGTGAAGGAAATATGTCAGCATTTAATATTGGTGGATGTGCAGATTATAATTCTGCAGCTTTCAATTATGCTAGTCGTCCTATGAAGGCACAATGGGCAAATGGCTTTGCAATCAATATGATTGACGAGCAAGGAAGATCTAATTTAACACAAATCTATGTTAATCCAGATGGAACATTCTGGTTTGGTGGACGCTTGTACTAATTCAGGTCTAGGAAAATTAGGTGATAACATAGAAGGTGTTGAAAATGCATTAAAATACTTAAATAAATAACAATGACTAAAAGACAAATTATATATACTATATTCGAGAAGATTGGTGTTATCAGTGATGACACTAAACTTACGGAAGAATTAGTTTCAAGTTTGATAGATACAAAGAGAGCTATGTTGTTGAAGCAACAGTATGCTAAGAATAGCTGGCACATGCCTATTGAGATTAAGCAGGAGCTTTGTATGGATTTAGAATTAGTCAATAAGGTTGATGGATACTCATGTGGTGGAAAGATTCTTTCTACTAAAGTGGCTCTACCTAATTCGATTAAGATTAAAGGTAAAGAAGGGCCACTTGCAGTAAGAAGATCTGATAGTACAGTGATAGCAATTAATATAGTTGCAATCGAAAGAATACCGTTTCTGTTTGAAAACAAGTTTACTCAGCACTTAACTTATTGTGCTGTTGATTTCAGTGGAAAGCTATATCTCATTTCTAAGGACACTAAACACAAGTTCCTTAAAAGTATAAAGGTTACTGATATATATGAGCAACCTGATACAGCAAATGAACTGGTATGCGATGCTAAAGACTTAACAACAGATGTATGGGATATTGATTATCCAATTGAGAGTTCTATGGCTGATGTAGTCGTAGAATTAGTCGTTGCAGATTTAACTAAATCACTTGTAGTACCAGGTGATAGAAATAATAACGCTTCAGATGACAGAGAGTAAAGAAGATAAAAGGATTCATAGAGTAAAGGCTGACTTCGGTAGTGGAGATTTCTATAATCACTTTGCTTCTGATCCACAAATGAAAGCATTAATACCTAGAGTTACTTACGGAGAAATATTGAGAGAATTTAATGGACACGTAAGAGATAGAATTTCTACTAAAGGAGCAGAGTATTTCTTTCCTTCTAAAGTAGGAAAGGTTGAATTAAGAAAGATAAAAAGTGAAGTTAAGATTGATGATGATGGAAACATTATAAATAATCTACCTATTAATTGGAAAGCCAGTAGAGAACTATGGGCTGAAAATGAAAAGGCAAGAGAAAAGAAAACAAAGATTAGATACACTAACGAGCATACTGATGGTCACACTTTCAGAATATTCTATAAGAGATCTAAAGCTAATTTCAAAAACAAAAGCATTTATAAGATGCGTTTTAATAGAGACTTGAAACGTCAGTTATCAAGATCTATATTTGCAGGACTAATTGATGCATTTTTAAAATAATATTTAATCTGGCAAAAAAGAAGATTCGGCTCAGGGAATATACACACGCTGCAATTTGGTAACAAATATAATCCTTAACTCAAGTGTATTTATGTGGAGCTTAACCACAAGATTAAATAATTAAAAAATACAATATGGCAAGCACAGGTAATTTAGTAAGTATAAAAATGGTAGCTGATAGGTTAATGAGAAATCCTCTGATGAAGGATCTCAACTATGAGTTCATTGTAGATAACGCGATACAAGTATTAAGGATACTTGAAGCTCCTTCTATCTTTGTTACACGAAGAGAAGGATTAAATGTCGTTAATTACAGGGCACTTAAACCTGTCGATATGATTAAGGTTGATGGTTTAGCTAGAACTGACTTAGGTGCAGAGCCAATTCCATTGACAGCTAGTGAAGATATAGCTCAAGAGTTCTTTCATGTTGGAAACAATCTTCCAAATAGAGAAGATTACACTTACTCACTTAACAGTAAGTATATCAATGTTAATTTTGAAACTGGGACAGTTAATATCATTTACAAAGCTATTGCTACGGATGAAGAGTGTTATCCACTTGTATTAGATAATGAAACACTATTAAGATGTGTTGAGAGTTACATACGATGGAAGTGGTACGATATACTAAATGATATGGATATGATATCAGACAGAAAGCTAAACAAGGCTGAGTCTGATTACTGCTTTAATGTAGCTCAAGCAGATGCTAATCTCAAATTGCCAAGTGCAGATGAGATGGAAGCATTAACAAACATGATTACACAAATTCTTCCAAGTACTACTGAATTCAAAAGAAGATTTGAATTCTTAGGTGCTCAGGAACAAATGAGAATCAATTAAGATGATAAAAAAGCACGAGGCAAGCTATCAAGGTATGTCTAAAGATTTGGCGAGTGATCTCCAAACTGACAAGTACTTTGATGCCAAGAACATAAGGATATTAGCAACGGATCAAAAGAGTTCGTTTGCTGTTACGAATGAGGCTGGTAACGAACTAGTCTTTTCCATTTCTACTCCGGTATTTGATTTCACTAATACTAGAATAGCATATACTGTTGGTTATACTACCAAGTATCTGACCTATGCTACTGTAAGCAATACTATACCTCGATGTGAATTAGAAGAGACTTACGTGGACACTACTGGCAGTCCAGTTGCACTTACTTCTGGGACTCAAGTAATCATTGGTACAAAAGAATTGAGAGATTCAGCATTGATAGTCACAACAGATGATAATGGATTTGATTGCTTCTGGGAACTAACTAATCTTAATGATGGTACTTTCGATTTAGATTTACTATACATGAACAATCTCGGGTTATCTAAAAATAATCTGGTTCAGGTATTATTCAATTACGAAAATTCAGTTATACAAAAAATATACTTTGTTGATGGTAATCATCAACTTAGGTTCTTAAATTTAAGACAAAGCATCGTTAATGGCGATAGAGATAATTTAGTTGATCTTAGTGCTAGTGCGATTGATACCGTATCTACATTTACATTATCTCAACCTGTCATTGATGGAGTTGTAGCAGGTGGATCACATACGTCAGGTAAAATACAATATGCTTATGGTCTTTATATTCTTAATGGTGCACAAACAACTGTATCTCCATTATCAGAGCTAGTAGCTATTGATAAGGGCGATGGACTTGGTGGTGGAGAAGTTAATGAAATTTTAGGAAGATCTGTTCAGGTAAATATTCCTGATATTGATCCAAAATTTACAAACATAAAATTATACTCAATCAAGTACACTTCATATAATCAAGCACCAGAAATTAAAATTGTTGCAGATAAGCAGATTGATGACTATTCATCTATGCTTATTACAGATGATGGTTCGTCACAAGAAGCAATCTCATTAGAGGCATTTGTATTCTTAGGTTCAGATCCTATCGTACCTAAACACATAGCCACTAAAGATAACAGATTATTCCCAATCAATATTACTCAGAGTAAATTTGAAGTTGATTTAGACACCCGAGCTTATTCATTTAGTTCTGGGCCTGTTTGTCAAGTTTTAAATAATCCTTACGTAGATGCTTACCTAAATGTATTAGGTTCAACAACTACTGTAACTAGCCCTGATTTTGTACTTTCTCCTAGACACGATGCTGTCAATAAGGATTATGATGTATATAAATATCAAGATGATGGTAGTACTTTAGGTGCTACGGGGAAGTATGTAGAAGTAGAGGTTGTTCAATCAGCTTTAACTGATGCTCAGGCTGAAGATTTACAGTTCCTAAAGGATAATGAGCTTTATAGATTAGGTATTAAGTTTTACAACAGAAGAGGTCAAACTTCAGATCCATCATGGGTTATGGACTTGAAAACTCCTGCAGGAAACTTAGAAGGAAATTACAATCAACTCAGAGTAACTCTTACTGCTGAGTTTTACACTTGGTTAAATACTTCAAGCAACTTTGCTACTGAAGATGATAAGCCAATTGGATATAAAATATTACGAGCTGATAGAACTTTAGTTGATCAAACTATATTTGCACAAGGATTTATCAATCCTATGATAGCAAATTATGTTCATAATTCTAAATTCACTTCATTAGCTTCGAGAAAGAGTGCTGTAAATGGTGATAATACAACTAAACCTGATATTATACCATCAATGACTCGACTATTCGAAACAGTCAAACCTTTTGTTAAATGTAAAGATTATCATGAGACTGCATGGGATTCTGAGAATGATTCTTCTCGTAATGATTTAGGAATGGGTAAGTCTTATGAAACATTTAAAGCTCCTTCTCCTAAAGACTGGAGAGCACAAAATTTCCAACATAATAGATTAATGCAATTTTTCAGTCCTGAAGTGTTGTTTAGAGATAACCCAATTGATTCTAGTTACAAACTACGTATTAGAGGATTAATTGAGCAAGACTATATGGCTAACTGGTCAACTGAAACTAATCCAGTGACAGGAGTAAGTAATCAATCGGTTAAATTCCTTAATGGTATTACCAGTGATACACCAGGCGTTACACCTCAAACTATTTCTGGAAGTCCTGGAAATTTATCAGATCAAGGATTTTATGGGCCAACTGATTCAAAGAATGATCATGCAAGACATCAAGTATTTAGACAATTTACTGGAGAATTTCATCCTACCATTGGTCAAGATGAATGGGAAATATACGGATCTCCTGAATTAACTCAGGAAGGTGCAGATTTCACGGCATATAATAATGATTTTAAACTTAGATACTCTAATAATCTCAAAACAATGAGAGTTGATAACTGGGTTAGATCTGATGCAGTAAATAAGAATGCAGAACAAAGAATTAGAGGATGTAATACTATCGGTGCTAAGTGTATCACTTTTGCTGAAGGTGATGACGATTCAACAGCTCCAATAGATTCTCGTAAGAGTATTGAGCAAATACATACAGCAGCAGCTACGGGAAAAACCAATGGTGTTCTTATTGCTGAATTTGTGAAAGAAGATTACCTTTTTTATACTGGTGGTATGTATGGGGGTATGTCATTTGAATCTAAAGCTAATTCAAGTTATATTGAAATAGGAGCATTCACTAAGATAGATACAACATCTATTTTTATAGAATCTCCAGGTGATACATTTGTAAATACATTTACTTTCACTAAATTAGTAAAAGATGATGTTGAGATTCAAGATCGAGATATTCAGATAGTATCAGAGATAGTATCAATTAGAGTTGAGACTACTATTGATTTAAAGAATAGAAATGATTTATCTATAGGTAACTGGGATAACAGATTGCAACCAAAATATGATGAGTATCAACAGTATAATACTGTTTACTCTCAACAACCAACACTTATTAAGTCTGTTGGTCTTGGTTCTAAAATAAAAAAAATACAAGAGTTTGACGGCAGATTAATGGCTTCTAAAGTTAAGATTCCAGGTGAATTCATTGACTCATGGACAGATTTCCTTGAGAATGAAACTATGGATCTTGATGGCAAGTTTGGGCCCATCAATGCGGTTGTAAACTTAAATGATGAAATATTCTGTCTTCAGGATACTGCTGTTGCACGTATAGCCATCAACCCTAGAGTTCAAGTTCCGGGAGATGATGGCGTTGCTCTTGAGCTTGGTACTGGAGGGATACTTCATGATTACACATATAAAAGCACTACGACTGGATGTTTAAATAAATGGGGAGTAATAACTGGAGATAAAGCATTCTACTTTATTGATTTAATCAATAGAGGTATTATGGTATTCGACGGAGCTAAGGTGGGTAAACTGTCTGATGCTAATGGATTCCACCATGAATTACTAAATAGGATCAACTTTGATGATTTAAGAAATGATAATGCTGTATTAGGCACAGGAGTATCATTAGGATACAATCCAGTAAATAATGACGTTTACTTTTCATTCCTGCAGTCAACAGATTCGTTTACTTTAGGATTCAATGAAAAGGTTAGTGCATTCGTAAGTTTCTATGATTATATACCTGCTTGGTACATAAATAAAGGATCTGTACTTATTTCTACTAATAAAACTAATACATCATTATGGGAACACTTCAAAGGTGATTCTAATAATTTTTATGGAACATCATTCAGAAGTTCTATTACATTACACATTGCACCTGCAGGAAATGAGATTATCCTTAATGGAGCATCATATAAGATGGAGCTTACTAAAGGTGGTGTTGAGCTTCCAAATCAAGGACTCACAAAGATTAGAGTATATAATGATTATCAAGATTCAGGTGAAGTTACTTTAGAAATGAGAAAGAATATGTGGAAGAAATTTAGAAACTGGAAGATAAATTTTCCTCGTCAAGCTAGTTCTCGTGATAGATTACGTAGTGCTTGGGGATTTGCAGAATTTATCTTTGATAATCCAGATGGTAAGAAATTAATCTTACATGACATAACAATATTCTATACTCAACCTTAATAGTGTGTGATATAAAATATTGACAAATAACATACGTTTTCATATATTTGTATTACGGGTTATAATAAATATAATGTTCAATAACATTGAAAGCCCTTGTAATGAGGGCTTTATCTTTTAGATATGAAAGGATACAACGATAACGATAACGATAAGAAAAAAAAGTCTGGGTTTAATACTCAGGCTTATAAGTATGCAATTAGTATGATAGAGTCTAGTGGTGGTAAGTTTTTGGATAATCCAAAATCTTCTGCTGCAGGAAGATATCATTTTTTGTATGAACTTATCAAGAAAGATCCTGATATGAAAGGTATTTCTAAGAGAGATTTTATGAATAATACTGATCTTCAGGAGCGTATTATGGATAAAGCTCTTGCAGGAAACTTATATGGATATACTTATGGAACTGATTATGCAAAAAAACTAAAGAATGAATTTGGTTCTAGCTATGATGTTAGTGAATTAACAGCTCTAGTGCACTTTCTTGGCCCTGGAAATACTCGTAAGTACTTGAGAAATCCTGATTCTTTTGTAGTTCCAGGTAAAGTAAATTCAACAGCTCAAGAATATGTGGATAATTTCCGTAAGTATTTCGATAAATATAAATTAGATAATTCTAAAGAAGGAGAGACTATAAAAGACATCACTAGAAGTGATATTAATAATTATAGATCACAAGCACTAGAACAAATACAAGCACAAGCTCAAGTTCAGAAGGATGCTACGAATGTTAAGCAACCAAGAATACCAAAGCAGATTCAACCTGTACGACAAGTTAATCTAAAGGAAAACTTACTTCAGAATCTTCCTTCAAGAGATGAATTTGATTTCATTGATAATAAATTTAAGGATGGTGGACAGATGACTGGTTTATCTGGAGCTGATCAATTAGTAACTCTATTTGAGAATGGAGGTTCACATGAACAAAATCCTATCGGTGGTATTCCACAAGGAGTAGGAGCTAATGGTAAGACAAATCTAGTTGAGGAAGGAGAGACAAAGTGGAACGATTATATCTTTTCTAATTCTTTTTCATTAGATGGCACATATACAGGAAGTGATGGCGTGGTAACTAATGTATTTGAGAATGGTGGAGATTTAAAAACAGATCCGAAAAAGAAAAAGGAATCTAAAAAGAATGGAACTGAAATGGGCCCACAACCAGAAGTAAAGCCTTTACAGTTTACTAAAAGTGAAGAGCAATTTAATCCTTACAGTGGATTAACAAAAGTATCAGAAACATTTGAAGTACCAGATGTTCGCAATAGATATACACCAGATAACTTTATTGCTACTAAACCAAATGATGAAGTAGATTTTAATCTAGCTGTAACAGATGAAAGCTCAAGAGAGTTCTTAGATAGGTATAACGATCCATGGACTAGAGATACAATGAAGACTCAAACTGGATTATCAGATAAGGATATTGACAATATGATATTAAAAGGACTTCGTGCTGATAAACAGATAGGAGGTAATAAAGATAAATCTAAAGCAGAATTTAAGCCAGATAAAAATTTAATTATGATGAGCGAAGAATATGCAGATGAAACTGGTGTTGAGACTCATGAAAGAGTACATGCATCTTTATTTGATGCTGCTCAAGGTGAAAACTTAGTAAAAATATTAGGTAATCCATTTCAACAAAAAAGTAAAAGTTTACTTAAAGGGAATAAAATGGGTAGAGATATATTAACATATCTTAAAAAGCCGCATGAGGCTTATGGTAATTTCGCTGAATTCAGAGAGAAGTTAAGTCTTAAACCAGGTGAACAGATAGATGAAAAAGAATTAAAAAGAAGAGTAAAAGCTAAAAGATTAGGAAATGAAAACTTCATCATGGCATTTGACGATGATAAAGTAGTCGAGGCTTTAAATACAATAGCTTATCAAGATAATAAACCAGTCAGTATTGACGAATATAGATTAGCATAAACAACTTATTATGGATATAATTAAAAAATTTAATCTGCCAACTTATGTTAAAGGTAAAACTTTTTCAGAAGCCAGTGCATTAATAGCTAAGAGATTTAAGGATAGAAATAGCCCTGAAGATATAGCTACGCTTAATGATTTACAAGGTAGATTACAGCAAGCTCAAGAGAATATTAAAGCTATGCAAGAAGCAAGGACTAAACCACAGCAGGTGGCAACTGTTTCGTCATACGAAACAGGTGCAGAGCCGTCAGGCTCTGAGCCTGCGTCCAACCAACTTGATCATGGAGGTAGTTTAGATCCTTCTGATAAAGGAGTTGGTATTGGAGGCTATATGCAAGCTGCAACAGGAGCTATGGATTTAGCAAATATGGCTTTTGGAGATACAGGTATTGATACTAGTGGTAGAACTGCAGCTCCAGATGTGCCATCTCAAGGAGCAGCAGCAGCATCAGGAGCAATGAAAGGTGCTCAAGCAGGAATGGCATTTGGCCCTTGGGGTGCTGCTGCAGGAGGTGTTATTGGTGGTGTTGCAGGATTAATTGGTGGAGGAAAAGCTAATAGAGCAGCCGAAGAGGCTTCATTAAATAATGACATGGCTCTTCAGAATCAAGCTAGTAACCAATATAAGAATGGTGGCAAATTGTTAGCTAACATGTATCGAGATGGTGGTGAAACTGATCCAGCAATAGCTGATTCAGAGAAAACTCTTAAAGAGATGAGGTATTATTTATCTACTGGTAGAAAATTACAATATGGATTAGACAATAATATTACTCCATCAGGAGTTGTAGAGCCACAAAGTCCACTAGGAACTAGAGGCTGGTTAGCTGATCAAGGCTTTGGTAAAAGGGAAGTTGGAATTGAGAATACTATAAAGCCATCAGGCCCTGTTGATTTAAGTGAATCTGCAGGAGAACAATTACAAAAGAGTGCTGCCAATTCATTAACTCAACCAAATACAACTAATGCACCTGATACTACTGAATCAACAACTAAATTCAATCCTACTGAATTATTAAGGTATGCACCTGCAGCTATGAATTTAGCTCAACTTGCTAACTTAAAGAAGCCAGAAAAGGTTGGACTTGATAGATTAGGGAATAAGTATAATGAACAGTTGGTTGATGAAAGAGAGTTACAGAATGTAGTTCAGGAAGGAACTCTAAATGCTAGAGATGCTTTACTTGAATCATCTGGTGGATCTGGTTCAACAGCCAGAGCTAACTTACTCGCTTCTCAATTACAGGGCACTAAAGCTCTATCACAGGCTTATCAATCAGCAGGTGCAGAGAATAGACAAGAGAAAAGAACAGGACAGCAATTTGATTTAAGTGTTGACAAGGCTAATTTAGCTCAATCTAATCAAGAAGAAAATCTAAACCTGCAATTAGAAGCAGGATTTCAATCAAACAAATCTAAGTTAATGGCTCAATTAGGAAATGACTTAGGCAGTATTGGTCAGGAAGAATTATTTAAAAGATACCCAGAATTAATGGGATTATCTTATGGTGCTAAAGGTGAACATCTTAGCTCTGAAGCAAAGAAAAAAGCAGCTAAGAAAGCAGCTAGAAAACAAAAAAATTAATATATTTACATCATGGCAGGAATAAACCCAGATATCAGTACATCATCCTTTAAACCTTTGTCTCTTGATGAGATAATGATGGTTCCACTCGCAAAGCAAAAGCAGGAGGATCAAGCACAATTGGCATTGGATGAATTTGCAGCACTAGAATCTCAAGCACTTGGGCCTGATAAGGATTATGTATCAGGACAAATAAAAGCATTCAAGAAAGAGGCAGGTAATTTATCCGATCAACTTATGGAAAGTGGTGTGGATAAAAGTTTTGTTAATAAAGTAAGAGGACTACGTAACAGAAAAAGTAATGAATTGAGCTTGGAAGGTAAAACTGGTCAAGCTGCTGCTGCATACAATCAGTATGAGGCTAATAAGAAAGATATCATGGCTCGTAAAGACTTAACTGCCGAACAAAAGAGATTAGGTTTACAAGAAGCTCTCACAAATTATAAGGGAGTAGCTGAAGGTGGACAGTATCAAGATTACGTTGGTACAGCTTATATTGATATCATGAAGAAGGGTAGAGATATTGCATCTAAAATGACACCACAAGAGATTGCAAAAGCAACTGGTGTTACTATTGATGAGAATGGATACTACCGTGATGGTAGTTATGTTTATAAAACATTACCAGCTAGTCATATAGAAAAAGTTGTCAAGCAAGCACTTCAAAGTGATCAGGATTTAATGGCTTATGCAAATGAATTAGAAAGATTAGGAATTGCTAACGCTGAAGAAGAGATAATTAAATCAGCTCAGTCGGCTGGAAATGTATTCCAAAGAAAAGATATGAATGAAAAGGCAACTATATTGAAGGCTGGTATGCAACCTAATTCTTTAAATCCAAATAAAGGTATAATTGATAGTGATCAGCCATGGACTGTCATGGACTTACAATATCAAGATGGTGTATGGAATGAAAGTTTAAATTTAGTTGGAGAAGGTGAAAATGCTTTCAAGTCCGATGGTTCATTCAAAGAAAATAGATTTCAAGGAAGAAATGCAATTCCAAAAGAAGATCTTGATAGATCACAAAAATATGTTAATGAAATAGATGAGATATTGAAGGATAATAAATGGGATAATCTGAGTGACTCTGAAAAAAGGGAGTATATGCGATCAAAACAATTACTTGCTTATGAACAATCTCAACAAGATAAAGGTTCTTATAAAGAGCTTAAAGAAAATTTAGACAGATTAAGAGCTAACAATCCTATATTAGATAGCTTGAAGCTACCTGTAATGAATGAAGATGGTAGTATTAAAGAGCCTGCAAGACCTTGGACAGATAAAGAGGTTTATGATATTTTTGTAAATGGAGCAAAAAGAGCAGAGAAATCAATGTCTAAAGCTATTAAACCAATGAACCCTAATAGTACATTTAATAAAATTGCTGAAGAGGTTACTGGTTCTGGAGATATTAATGGTACATTTGCTACTAAAACTATGAAGATAGCAGGTAAAGAGATTGGTGGACGAGCAGTGATAGCAAGTCAAATTGGATTAGACGGTGATGTATTTAATCAGGTAATGAGAAATGGTAAGGTTCTTGGATTCGCACCAGGACATGTTGATATGCCAGGAGCATTTGCAGTTCAGATTGAGATACCAAAAGATACAAGTGCTTACAATAAAGGAGATACTCCTATAATTTATGTTCAAAATGATGGCAAAGCAAGGTCAGAATTAGCTTCAATCTCAAGAATGAATGAAGCTATTGTTACTGGCCAAAATTACATGCATAATCAATATCGTGACAATTCTGGTAAGATTGGAAATGAGATGATTATTACAGAACTTAACCCCCAAAGCAAAAATTATGAAGCTGCAACGATACGCAGTAGAACTAAATACACCAAAGAAGAAATAGATAATATTTTATTTCAACGAGTTATAAGTCCTATGGGAACTGAAGTTCTTGCAGGGTTTAATGATGATGGAACGCCTATAATTCCAATGGTTGTTAAACTTTCTTATGACGAAGAAATGCAAAGAAGTATTAATAGAGTTACAGCTATGTATGATAAAGCTCCAGCAGGATCTCAAGTGCTTGGTAAGAGTCAAAAAAATCAATAAGATAATATGGAAGAATTAGATGATTTACTAAACGGAAGTTTAGATATAGTTGATAATCCGAAAAATAATCTTTTTTCAGAAGAAGAGTTTGCTTCAGTATTACCTGAAGGAACATCTAATAAAGCTGAATGGACTAGGAGAGTAGATGTAGGTGATACAGGGCTAGGTGATTCTCAATGGGATGAGGGTGCTACTATTGATGAAGTTCAAAATGGATTAAATACCAGACGAGCTGAATTACAGCCGTGGACTGATCAACTTGGCAATGCTATTACTCAAGCTGTCGTTGGTGAAATTGTTGGTGGTTCTATTGAAGGTATTGGATACCTTTTAGACTGGCAAGGAATAGCTAATCTTATTACAGGTGATGAGCAGGAATTCACTAATTGGTTCTCTGATATAGGTAAATCAATAAGAGAAGGCACGCAAGATGCTACTCAAATATATGAAAAGACTCCAGGTGAGATGAATCTTTCAGATCCTGGATACTGGTTTAAGAACTCTGTCTCTGTTGCATCTACTCTCTCGATGATGTTGCCTTCTATAGCAGCTACAAAGGGATTAGGCATGCTCGGTAGAGGCGTTTCTAAACTAGTTGGAAAAGGAGGAAGAAAAGTAGGTCAGAAACTTGGACGAGAAATATCCAAAGAAGCATTTGATGTTTCAAAGAAAATGGGCATTCAGGCTGAATGGATGACTGAAGGTATGACTCAAGCTGTTGTTTCAAGACACATTGAAAACTCAATGGAAGCATCAGGAACATTTGAGGACATCTATAATGAAAGAATGATGCAGATTAATCCAGACACAGGTAAATACTTTACTGATGAAGAGGCTAGATTAAGTGCATCTCAAGGAGCTTCAGAAAATTATAAACATGGTTGGGCAATGTTAGCTCAAGATATGGTTCAATACTTATCAATCGGTAAGGTATTCAATCCAGTAACAAGACAAATGGAAGTAGCAAGGAAACTTACTACTAATGCTAATGTCCCTCAGTGGGCCAAAAAGACTGGAGCAATTGCTGGTACATTTTTATCTGAAGCAGGTGAAGAAGGATACCAACATTATATTGCATCCAGAGCTAAACTAAAGAGTGAATTACAAGCAGGATTAATTTCTAAAGAAGAATACGATAATCAATTATCTGAAGTAATGAGTTCTGATGAAGCTAAGACATCAATGTTATTTGGTGGTCTTGGTGGTTCTGTATTCCAAGCGATTGGGCCTAGTGTAAATAAAGCCTTTAAATCAAAGGATCGTAAAGAATTTGAAGCTAGTGCATCAGAGAACTTTAATAAGGCTCTAGGTGATAGAAATAAAGTATTAGCAGCATTACAGATTCAGAAGAATAAAGCTGACCAATCTGGTAATGAACGTGAGATCCAGTTAGCTCAAGATGATATTATAATGTCTATGGTTCTTGACGGTATTGATAGTAATAACTTGGAAATGGTTATGAAAGCTATCAAAGATGGCCCTGCTATGACTGAAGAGGAGCAAGCTAAATTTCAAGAAGACAATGGATACGAATGGGATGCTGATCTTGCAAAGCAGGGAGCTGAACGTGCACTACAAATTGCAGGTGAGGTTAAAGCAATCCACTTTAAAAACTTGTCTAAAGCTAAGAATAAAAATGTTGACTCTAATATTGTTAAAGAGATGTCTCGTATTGAGTATCAGAACAATAAATATGCAGAGAGATTTGCTGAAACTAAACGTGAGCAACAAAAAAGAATAGAGGGTATTCAATATGATGGTATTAGAAAGCCATCAGATAGATTCAAGCAAAAGAAAGATATTCAGTCAAAAATTCTTGCTACAAAAGAAGCAATAAGAAGACAGACTGAAGCATTGGAAAATGCAGTTGATGAGGATGTAAAGAAATTAAAGAGTGATATCATCAAGAATCACAACTTTGATTTATCTGAATTAGAGAAGCAGTCTAAAGAATTATCTAAACCTGATGAAACTCAAAGTAGAGATCAGAAAGAAGGTGATAGAAGAGGAGAGAATGTTTACAATAAGGATACTCAATTCGAAATAGCTGATGCGTATTTAGAGCAATTAGAACTAAATGACGCTATGACTGAAAACACCCTTCAGTTAACTAAACTTAATGACAAGAACTTCCAGAAAGCTCTTATTAATAAGCAGACTGAAGCACTTATCAAAAGTACAAATGATAAGGATATGCTTAACACTTTCAAGGAAAGAATTGAAAAGGGTGAGGTAGCTGGCTACAACAAAAAGAGTGAGAGAGAAACTGTATTGAAACAAATCAGTGAAAGAATCGCTGCTATAAATAAAGAAGAAAAAGAAAAATCAGCCAAAGAAGCATCAGATAAAGCTGAAGCAGAATTAAAATCTAAAGCTGCATCTAAAAATAACAATGCTAAAACACCTGATAACAACGTAGTTGTACCAGTTCAGGAAGCTATTGAGGATGAACATAGAGAAGAAGAAATTTGGTTCGAAGAAGAATTTGCTGAGGAGCAAGAACAGGCTCTTGAAACTAAAGTAAACAATGGTAAGAGCATCGCATTACTTGATGCTAAATCTGTAACTAGTGCTGGATACAGACAATGGATTCATGATGGTACTTCTAAGATTGGAACGAAGTTAAGATATGAGCATGCCAAGAGAGGTATGCATCTATCTGCATCCAACAAAGATAGTAGAGGTGCTAAAGCTGTCCGTGCTTTTAATAAAGCTGTAAAGGATAAGACTGAAATACCTCAAAGTGTTTACGATCATTTGCCATTACAGGTATTCATCGGTGAAGGAGATAAGATTAATACTTTCCTTCCGGAGAAACCACAAGATAGTGCTCCTAAAATCAATAAGAAAAGATACGCAGAGAATTATGCTACTGAAAGAAAGAACATCATTGACGGGATGGCTAGAGGTGAGCAGGTTTCTTCTGTAATACAATATAGTGCAGGTGGAGAATTACAAACTCAAGTAGATGAGAATGGTGTTGTGGCTGAGAATAGTATAAAGGATCTTGACCAAGTTAAGAAAAGTAAGAAGCGTCCACACCTTATTTTCTCAAACCTTGATGGTGATTTAATGGAAATGGATAAGAAGACTCGTAACAAAGACTTCCCTGCCAAATCATTATCTGTTGGAGAAGATGAGAATGGTAAGCCTATGCCTTATCGTGGTGGCTTATTCCTTGTATTAAGGAAAGCTGATGGTACTCCATTCCCAGTAAGATTGAATTTCTTAAAGAATACTAATGAGCAGGCTGAAGTATTGGCTGATTTGCTTATTGATATTGCTGTACCAGAAAGTAGAAAGACTGGAACTAAAAAGAAATATAATTTATCTACTCCTCTTTCGTTAGTTGAACCTGGACTTCAAGCTAAAGTTCGCGAACATTTAGGAGCAGAAGTTGAATTCCTTAAAGGTGATCCAACTCTAAAAGATATTATCAATATGTTTGTGTATGTTAGTGAGAAGACTGAAGGTCTTACATCTCAACTTTATATGAAAGGTATTCACTTGTATTTTGGTGGTGCCAACAATTATATCAAACCAGAGAATAGAACTAAGAAGAGACAAGAGTTAGTTGAATTCCTTAGAGATACTAAGAGAAGACAACTTAATATTAACATGTGGAATGATACCAAGAACTTTCCTGGATATCGTGACTTCGTTATGGATAACAAAATCATCAACACTAATGTAGTTGTAGGTGAGTCTGAATTCCAAACTGGAGAATACTATACTGATAAAGAGACTGGAGAAGAAAAGATAAGAAGAGTTCAGGTATGGGCTAAACCAGTCGATTCGAAAGTTCCTGCAAAACCTGTTGAAGTAAAACCAGAAGCACCTGTTAAGAAGGCTGTACAACCTGATGAGAAATTAATAGGTGCAGAAGATATTATAAAAGAAGAGAGTTTATCATTAGTTCATGTTAATGCTGAGGTTAATAAGAATTTCAAAGGTAAAGGATACATATATGATGGAAAGTCATTTAAAACTATTACTGGAAAAGAAATTCCTGTTGCAGACATGAAAGTTCTTACTGGACTTTTAAGAGATATGTTGAAAGAATATGAAGCTAGAGTTACTGAATCCTCAAAAGAGGATGACACTCAAATTAGTAAAGCTCCTAAAAAAGCTGTACCTTCGGTTCCGAATAGAACATCTCGCAAGAGAAGACGTTCAGTGGGATCTGGTTCAACTGTAAAAGCTAAACCAAATAAAACACAAATTCAAAAGGATGATTCTGTCAAAAAAGAAGATGACAAGAAACAACCTAAATGTAAAAAATAATAAATACGCAACATAATGGAATGTAATGTACTGAACATCGCAAATGGGAAAAAATCCGAATTGTATGATCAGCTCAAAGAAATATTTCAGGATGAACAGGCTGCTGAAATTGCTTACGCAAAAGTCATCGGCCCTTCTTTCATGAAAAGATTTGGAGACTGGGAATATAACTACAAGAACTCAGGAGCAAAAGATCTAAAGAAAATAGGATTAGTAGCTGATAACGGTGAACCTCTATTAAAGCAAGACTTGACTAATAATATGTGGTTCTTCACTGATAAGAATGGTGATAGAGACTATATTGATAAGTACAAGTTTTCTGAATTTACAGCACAAGAAGTATCGGAAGTAACTGACCACCTTTTATACAGGTTTGTATTAGAGGGAGGGAAGAAGTCTTTTAATAACTATGATCCAACTGAATTGGAAGAGGGAAGAATTCTTGCTTCAATCGACAGGACTATACAGGCTTACAAAGAATCTATCGTTGGTAGAGATAATGAGCAAGAGTTATTAGAAAGAATAGAGCTTGTTGAGAAGAATAGAGTTGATTTCAAGAATGAATTGATATCATCTATCGGATCATTAGGACTTAAAGTCCGTGAAAGAATAACTGACGCTGAAGGTAATCCACTTACAGAGATTGCTGAAAAGGACAAAGGTGGTGGTGTAAATATCAAGGAGAGCTTTGAGACTAACTCAAAGGATACTGCAACAGTAAACACAAAGATATTCTTATCTCAAATTGAAGAGAGAGTATTTGCTGAAGATGAGCATGGTGATGAAGTTTCTGTACCAGTTGAGTCTGGATTTCTGGAGACTCCTGCCTTCGCAAAATTCGATGATGTCTGGAACACACTTAACAAAATATTAGTTGATGAGGTAGGTTATGGGCACGGTGAGAATGTTGTAGATATTTTCGATGTGATGTACGATAAGATTAGTGATTTCCAAGACACTAAATTATGGATGCATGACTTACTTGATAAACTCAAGTTCTACCAAGACACAAACAATACAAATAAGATAACTGAATTTGTACAAGCATTCAGTAAAACTAGTCTAAACTATTTCGTTACTCAAGTAGATGGTGGTAATTACACTGTAATTAATGCTACATCTACAAACAGCAGACAGAGCCAACTTACTAACAAGTGGAATAATGCATTCGTAGCAAGATTCATTGGCGAGAAAGGTAATCTAGCTGATAGAGAGCGTGGTATTTTGGCTCAGGTATTGAAAGATACCAGAAGTTCATTTAGAAGCTGGAATCAGGATCAGCAATTAGCTGGAACTGATAGAGCATCTGAAGCATACCAAGATGCAATTTATGATGCAGCAGGAAACGCTGCTCAGGATCTAGTTGGATTACTTGAAAGATTAGGTGCAACTGAAATCACTACAGATGATGTCAATACAATGATAATCATGAATGGTGGTGAGAAGAAGATTGCCCAAACAATAGATAACCTTTATAAGTCATTAGGATTTATGTTGAATGACATCCTGTCAGAAGGTTTCCAATTCTCAAACGATACAGGTTCATTTGAGAATGTATTCAATAGAGAAGTATTCACGAAAGCATTTGCTGAAGCTGTTGGTTTCAGAATGACTGATATGAGTGATAGTTCTGTATTACTTAATCAAGGTAAGTCAGGATACACTGTATCTAATCCTACCTACATATCTAACAAGATAAATGAATGGAAAAAAGATCCATCTCAATTAGAAGATATGATGATGGACATCTCAAAAAAGAACTCTGAATGGTTAGGATACTTATTAGCACTCGATAAAGATAAGGGAGAAGAAAGAAGAAATGAAAGGATGAGAAGATTAGACTTATTTAAAGCAGGATTAGATTCATCTTTCAAATCTAAAGGTAAAAATGATGGCGTTGAAAACATATCTATCACAACTAATGATCAAATTAATGCTAATATAGTACAGATGCTTAATGAGAATATAGGGGGTAAGTCTCTGTTTCCAACTATCATTGCTGCAGATAAATCCAGAAGAATCCTTTTCGAAGGTTTACCAATGTTCAAATCCAACATCCAATCTAAAGCAGATGGAGGAATTTATATTTCACCCAAAGCTGTCGATGTTGCTTTCGGATACTTCCTCGATGAATATAACAGGATGAAACGTGTTAATCGTGAGAATAAAGATGAGAACATCAAAAAGGTTGTTCACTATCACGGTGATAATGGTAATGGATTAAAGTCTCAGATATTCCCTGAATTCAATAAAGATAATACAGATCCTAAATATGCAGAGTTAAGAGCTGCAATTTATGGAGAAACTTTTAAGGATGACAAATACGAAGGTATGTCATCTGACCAAGAGAAGATAGTACGTCAATTCATTGAGCAAGACTTAACTGATAGAGTTAAAGAGCATGTTGATAAATTAAACAACCTTGATGGTATTAGTGAGAAAATGCTAGACCATTATAATAATGATATGACGGCATTAGCAGGAGACTATTTTATGAATGGATTAATATCCTCAGTTGAGTACACAAAGTTATTCTCTGGAGATCCTGCTTACTACAAGAACAATGCTGATTTAATCAAGCGTATTCCAGCTACATATACTGATGGATTACAATTAAGATTAGAGAATGGTGATGCATTAAGATTCAATCAAGCTACTGTTAGTGGTGTTGAGGTTGCTTCCAAGTATGTAGAGAAGATTAGAGAATCTGTTAAAGATAAATCTATTGCTAAGGCGTATGAAAGAGTTAATACTACTGATGCTCAAGCATGGATAACTCCTCGTAGATGGAGATTCTTAAAGCAGAAGCTAGGTCAATGGGGCCCACAACACGATAAGGTGTATTCTAAAATGAGAACTGGTGAGTCTATGTCTCCTTCAGAAATGAAGTTAGCAGCTCAACCATTAAAAGGAGTTTACTTTGAGATTAATGAAGGCAGACCAGTGTATTTAAAGTACTCTCAAGCTGTATTAATTCCTTCTCTAGTAAAAGGAACACCTATGGAGTCTATCTATAATAAGATGACACAAAATCCTGAAACTGGAAAGCCTTATGGTGACAAGGAAGGACATTTAGAAGTTCATGAAGTGGTAACTATTGATGGTATCAAGGTAGGAGCTGTTGAACCAACGCGTATTAACGTGGATGGAACGACTGATTTATTACCTGAAGCTGATATTGTATTAAATCCTCAGATCCTTAACAATCGTGGATGGAAATTACAACAGGATTTGCCTATCAAATTAATGCACGATACTAATGTAGGTTCTCAAATTCAAAAGAATATATTCGAGGGATTAAGCCTTTCTAAATTTTACACCGTTGATGGTGTAAAGACAAAAGGTAACACCCTTGCAAAAGAGATTCATGAGACTGTATCTAAGCTATCTAATCTAGGTAAGCAAGAAATAAAAGACAAGTTTGGTATTGATGAAAATAATGTCATCACGGACAAACAATACATATATAATGCTCTGATTGAAGAATTTAAAGACAGAGGTGGTAACGAGAATGTTATTGATGCATTACAAAAGCAAATGCCTTTAGATGCAATACCTCAAATTAAAGGTAAAGTCGAGAGTATATTCATGTCTATAATGAATAGAAAGATGACTAAGATTTCTACTGAAGGTGGGAGTTTTATTCAGGTATCTCCATTTGGACTGGAAACTGTTGGTGAAGATTCAGGAATTACTATTGTGTCTGAAGACTACAATGGTGAGGCTTTATTACCTCCTCGTATTGAGAAAGGAAAAGTATTACCTGGTCAGGCTATGATTACTCATACCCAAGCAATGAAGATATTAAAGAAACATAAGATTAAATTAGAAGGTAAGGACTTGAAATCTGCTATGGCACTTTTAGATCCTTCAGCTTTAGAATTAATCACCTATCGTATTCCAAATCAAGGGATGTCATCTAACGATTATTTACAGATTGTTGGTGTATTACCACCGGGAGTTGGCGATAGTATTGTAGTATATGATGGACTACCTGCCAAGACTGGTAGTGATTTCGATATTGACAAATTATTTGCTATGCAGAATAGTTTAGTTTATGATCCACAAATCGGGAAGTTAACTAAATTAACAGAATCAAATAGAGGGCTTGCAGTGGACGATAAAGGAGATCCTTTATCAGACGCTCAGATTGAAAAGATGCTTACACAAAATCAACTGGTAGCTCAATACAAAGCTGTATTGAACTCTCCTCATACCTATGACGCTATGATGAGATCAATTGATGGTGCTCAACTTAAAGATGACATCGTAGGAATTAAAGGAAAGGATGGAAAACTGAAAGGTGGATTGTTTCCTGCAGTAGAAATGAAGAATATGGAATTATTCTCTCCTCTTACTCAATTAGAAACCAAGAGTGAGTATCTATCAGGTAAGATGGGTGTAGGTCAAACTGCAAATCATCTTGTGGATCACGTAATGAATCAAATGTTAGACGTAAGATTAACTAAATGGATCGGAGTTGGTAACCAGAGAGAAGTCACGGGGAAGAAAGGAAAGAAGAAGTTAATTACATTCTTTGATTCTGAAACAACAGGACAACATTCTATTGCTGACAACTTATCTGCATTCTTAAATGCTTATGTTGATATTGCAAAAGATCCTTATATTGCCCGAGCTAATCATAACTCAATTACAGCCAATACAACATTCATGTTATTGAGAGCTGGTGCAGATATGAAATGGGTGAATAGATTTATTGGTCAACCTATCTTAAAAGAATTAGTTGATTTACAGAAAGAGCAAATGAGTATCACTGCAAATGATATCATGCTTAAAGGAGTTGATGGAGAGATGAGTAAAGGTAATGCTCTTGATCAAATTAGGGTTAAGTATGGGTTTGCTCCAATACCACCTAATGTTACTGGTGCAACGGTAGCAGGATTATCTGAATCTGCACTTGAGAAGAATATCACAAGTGGTAAGAGAGATGCTAAGCTAGATTACGAGGTTCTTAAAGCATGGTCATTCCTGCAAGAGCAAGGAAAGATTTTTGGAGAATCTGTTATAGCAGCAAAATCTGATACTGCAGGTGCAGGTGGATCAAATGTAGATAGATTAGTAAATGAGAATAAGATAAGAAAAATACTTGGTGAAAATAATCTTCAAGGATATGGTGCTAAATTTCAAGGCACCATGTTGGGAACATACGCTGAGAACACATTAGATTTCGTTAAGAATGTAGTTAGAGCTTCTAACTTATTCTTATCAGGAACTCAAGGTGCTATGGATACATATAATGCTGTATCATTCCAAACAGCAAATGGAGATTTACTTACGGATGCAAGATTAGGTAAAGCTATTGATGGTGCATTCTACTCTTACATCATGTCTGGAACTACATTGTTTAAGGATAACAATAAGAAGTATAAAACTCTTACTGAAGATTTTCCTGAAACTATATTCAATAGACAAACAGATATTGTAGAAGGAAATGCTGAACGTAATTTCTTATTAGAAGAATTAGAAATCAGCACATGGAAAGATAAAAAATATCTGGGCATTAATAATAAGAATAAGCCAGCGTATTATGAGAACCAAGTTTACAGAGCTTGGATGGATTTGTATGAAAGTTACAACTATAAAGAAGACGGATCGCTAGACACGGAAACTATACATCCTGATAAGAAATTAGCTATTGATTTAGTTCGTTACGCATTCTTATCTTCAGGATTCCAAAACAACCTGTCTCAATTCTTCTCATTCATACCTCATCAAATATTAAAGGACTTTAATATTAGTGGTGAGATTAGAGATGCTATTATGCAGGCTGATGAGATGGCAACTGACAGTGAGTTTGTTGACCAGTTCCAGAGACATAGCAAAAGGAATTCTAAAGTAGTTAAGTCATTAAATGTAGGTGGAATGGAAGGAAATAAAAACCTATTCATTTATAGACCTGCTAAAAATAAGTCACAAGAATTCGGATCAGTTGATGGTAATTCAAGATTTTTTCCTAAATTTGTGAATGGTAGGGTATCAACCTATAATCCTCAAACTGGATGGACTAGAGTTGATAATTACTTATATGAGCAAGTTGGAACTGTATCCAGAAAAGATGCTGATGGGCAGAACATGAGAGTCCCAGTGTATTCCAGAACATTCGAGCTTGGTACAACAGTAGGTAAGTTTAAGAGTTTTGAATACGCGAAAGGTGAGAAGATAACAGAGTCTCAAGTTGAGTCTAATAATGTTCCACCATTAGTGAAATTAAAAGCTCAAGAACAACTTAATGAAATCTTAAATACTGAAGAGACATTTAAAGATAACAACGGTAGAACTTTTGATGACATTAAGACTGATTCTGTCTTTGATCAAAAAGCTAATGATATACAGGTAATAAAAGATAATTTAACACAAATTATTGAAGACAAGAAAATTAAATGTAAATAAAATATTATGAATTGTAAAACATATTTATATAAAGGACAATCACTGACTGAGGAACAACTTATTCAGGTGTTGTCGATTGATCCTAAAATAGTAGAATCTTATAAAGCTCAAGAAGAGAGGCAAGGTTCTGACTATGAAAGGGAAGATAGAATCACTTTCGAGAGAAAGGTAGATGCTATGAAAAAAACTATGAACGTTGAAGTCATTTATGATGAAAACATTGAAAGTTCAAGGTTGCTTGGTCGTAATGATCCGAGAACTAAAGCTGCAGGAAAACCTGTAATTCTTATTAATCCTAATCAGTTATTCAAGACTACTGCTATCCATGAGTTTGGACATGTATTTATTGATGCATTTCCAGGTGGTCTGGAGAATAAAAGACTTCAGAGAGCATTAGATCAACTTCGTAATACAGCTTTGTGGGCAGAAGTTAAAGAATTATATCCTGACTTATCTGAAAGTATGCTTCATAAAGAAATATTGGTGACAGCTATCGGAAGAGAAGGAGCAGAAATATGGGCTGACGGAGAGAATCAGAATAAATGGGAATCATTTATGGCATGGTTATCAGATTTTCTTAAAAGAGCATTAGGCTTGGAAAGAAATGAAGTAGTCAGATTATCTAAAGAACTCTTGAATGATAGGGTGAAAGATATAAGTGCTACACAAATAGAAGAAATTGCTCAAGAGTTACGTCCGAGATTTGTATCAAATGCTAAAGAAAATAAGACTAAAGTAGAGAAAGAATTTGATTCATTAGAAACTAAAATTGATAAAGAATACAAAAAATTACTTGGTGTTATCACTAAAATTTATAAGAGTCAAATCAAGACTACTGAATCTGCAAAGAGAAGAGAGCGTAAGAATGT
>TARA_R110002060_G_scaffold71863_1_pt1 | contig 32949 bp, 29 predicted proteins | sample TARA_R110002060 | Tara Oceans TARA_R110002060 (sample SAMEA4397091) | marine metagenome | biome: Polar Biome; feature: [MES] marine water layer (ENVO:01000295) within the mesopelagic zone...; material: water (ENVO:00002006), including particulate matter (ENVO:01000060) such as...... | reverse complement strand
GTTGAAGAAGCGCCTATTGATGGTAAAACTGTTGAGTTTAAATGGGATACTTATCATGAAGATGCTATAGCTGATGCTGATTTAGCCGATGATCTTGACGATGAAGATTGGGATGAACACCCAAACACTTTTTACGCTAAAGATGAACAGAGCGTAAAAAAACTTGAGAGTGGTCCTTCTGATGATGACGAAAATGATGACGGTGATTATGAAGTAGAAGTTGAGTATAGGAACTAACTAAACATTTTACATTGTGAGAAAATTAAGTAAGCTTGAGTTATCTAGCAATAACGCGAGTTTACTTTTTTTATGCCTAAAATCTCATACGAGGTTTCTTCGACCCAAGTAAAACCTTTTACCTATAGGACTCCTATAGTAAGCATAGATGAACACGGTGAACCTCAAGTTCATTACTCTAAAACCGACCCTGTTCACATCAAGCAGATAACCTTTCTAAATTTGATAGGAAGAGATGAAAAAGGCAATATCGTTTCCAAGAAGCCGATTACGGAGGTTAACAACTTTCTTATGGCTAGGCATATCGATGATGACAGGGAAGAATCAAATCAACACTCAAAAGCTCTTATTCACTTCTTTTCATTTCTCATACGATTACAAGAGAAATGGGATGAGGAATACGATGAAGACCTGTTTGATGAATTAGTGGACTTACCTCGGCCTACGTGGGACTTTATGGCTTTTCGTAAAAGCCAACGAATAACCTTCATGTACCGCTCCGCGCTAAAGTATTCAGTCATAGAAGAGCCTGACAGGGGTTTAAGGTTAGCTAGGTCAACGGCTATCGCTTATATGAATAATGTTGTGGGCTTTTATAAGTTCCATCTTCGCAAAGGTAAAATTTTCAACAACCCTCCTTTTGATCATGAGGTCGTTAGCGTTAATTTTGAAGCTAACGGACAAAGCATGAAAGCCTATATGACTAAGCTTGTGCATACGACAGACTTACGCCTTAACTTTCCAAAATCAAGCCGCAACCAAGGCGCGGCAGGTGAACCAGCCAGAAGGGGTTTAAGGCCACTAGCAAACAACCAGTGGGCTGAGGTTAAGAAAATTCTAATCGATAGTCGTAGAGTGATAAAGAATGTTAAGGGGGAGCCTAAATGGGTGAGTCTTGCAAAAGAATATTGCCTATTCTTTTTAATTGGGCGTTACACTGGACTGAGAAAGGAAGAAGTGGCAACCCTGCATTCTGAGCAAATAGTCAATCCTACAAAGGATAAATCTGTACTGTGGTTAGGTGTTGGCGCAGAGTATGGCTCTGCAACAAAAGATGTTAACGGAGATAACAAATCAAGAAAAACCATCATCCCCGCGACCATCATGCGATTACTCTATGAGTACATGCGCTCAGACCGATATAAGAAACGATTAGCTAAATTTAAGGCGTTATGTGCGCAGAAGAGAGCTGAGGGTGAAGACGCTTTTTTTGATAGCGAAGATGGTGTTGATGAACATAAAGAGTATCTTTTTATAAGTGGTTCAGGAGTTCCTTTTTTCTTAAAATTAAATGAGTTAAATAACCGATGGAATGAGATTAGAAGTACCGTTCGAGCAATCTTAGGTCATGATATGCAAGGGGCAATCCATAATCTCCGCCCAACGTTTGCTGTAAGCCTATTTAGAGCATTGTTAAAAACCAAATCACAAGAGGAAGCCTTGGCGATGGTGTCTGCGTGCTTGGGGCATGAAGACCTTGATACAACTCTGAAGTATTTGACACTCGCAAAGGATGCGCCTACAGGTGATGAGGTTTACGAAGATATATTGGAGTTCGTCGGTGTGTTTCATGAATTAGACAATCCAACAGCACAGGGAGATGCGAATGTCTGATGATATTGCTGTAGAAGAGCCAATCAAGACAACGCGTGGAAATAAGCGAAAAGCACTCAAGGTTACCAAGGAAATGGTTGCTCCTCTAGCGAGTGTTGAGCCTTTAGACATTAAGGACATGATTTTAAAGGCTGAAGGAAGAGGTAGGTGTCATTTTAAACGCCTGAAATACAAAGAGTGCCCAGTTTTATCATATAAAGGTGAATTTCAAGATCCTACTCAGTGCATAGATATGAAACGAGATACCTTTGTGCGTGAGATGTATCGCTTATTTAAGCCAGACTTCAATGTAACGTCAGCCACCTATTTTAACCTACTTATCGACTACATTAGTTGGGTGGACCGTGATGATAATACCCTAATCGTTGAAAAAAATGATTATTTTAACAATGAGCTGATAAATGCGTATATGAAGCATTGGGCTGTACGCGTAAAAACAAATAAAGGAACTAAAGGGTCTTGGGCTAATGCAAAGAAAGCTCAAGTGTTTATTCTAAAGAAACTGGGCAGAGCGTTGGATGCTAAAAAACTCCCTACTATCTCTGGCCTAAAAGCCGCAACAAAAGAGCATAAGGCGCTTCATATTGAAAGTGAGTTAAAGCCAACACTAAAAGCATTAATGAGAGGGTTTAACGGGCTTGCAGCAAGTTTTGAAGCAGGAAATAAACCCGACATTCACCCTATATTTGACGAAACGCTTTTTAATAAGCAGGCAGAACGCTTGTCTTTGAACGCAAGTAGTAGGGCAGCTAGAGAGAGAACCTTTAAAAATTGCATGATGCATAATTGGCAAAATCTACTAACTCAACAAGCTTGTATGATATGTTTTTCGTTCACGGGTATGAATTTAAAACCAATGCTAATGCTGGAGCGGCAGGATGTGACGTTTAAGGCTGTTCAGGGCAATTGTTTTGTTCTGAATAGCGTCAAGGGCCGAGCTGTGTATAAGGAAATAGATAATGCTATGGGCTTTTCTAAGTACGCAAAAGAGTTCATTGAGCGCTGGCTCAAGTTATCAGCGAAAATAGCGGGTGACGCGCCCGATGCACCGCTTTTCCCTTACATCCAAAAAGACGGTGAAATAACGACGTTTATAAAATCAAACCGACATCCTCAAATAACAATAAATAAGCATCTAAGGATCTTAGGTTTGTCGGAGCTTACCTCGTCCATTGCTCGTAAGACGAAGCTAGCTACTTTGATGCAAGTGACTGAAGATGTTTACCTCGTGTCTATATCGGGAAATAACGCAATCAAAACGGTAAAAAGGACTTATAGCTCTGGCTCTGAGAAAGACTATCAGGGCAATTTAGCTGCGTCGATGGACGCTAGCTATGATATAGCAAAAGGTAAAACGATGGCGGAGGCAGTCAGTGATGCTAAAGCGAAGTATGTTGATGTATTAAGTGAGTACGACTACAAGAAAGTACGTGAAAAAGCAGGAGTGACAGACGAAGCAACAACATTAGTGGGCGGTCGCTGTCAAAATCCAGCGAAAGAGGCTCGCGATGAAAAAATACTGAAAAAAAAAGGTATAGAAATGCCAGCCGAAGAAAAGCGCTGCACTAACTTTCTTGTGTGTTTTGAATGCGAATTTCATAAGCTCGTTGCGTCAGTAAACGATATTTGGCTCATGCTTTCATTCAAAGTGACACTTGATGAAATGCTACAAATGCCAGCGGTGAATTCAATGCCAAAAGCTGACTACGATAAGATTTGCGTTAATGTTGACTCAGCACTTGTTCGCTTTAAAGAAAAATCAATAAAGAACTACAATAAAGCACAAGAAAAAATGAAGCTCGATAGCCACCCGCTGTACTCGACAGTTTACAGTCTCACTGACCTTTTGGAGGTATTTTAATGGAAAAGAATACACAACAAACTGAAGAGCGCGTAGTACCAGTGGATAACATAGCGGTTGGTGAAGAGCAAACAAACACTCACCCGCAAGGTAGTCCAGTCTCATTTACCTCGGACAACAAAATTCGATCAAGGCGCTACGAGGATATATGGGACTTTACGGGCACAGAAGCAACAGGCAATGGAAAACAAGCAATCGTTGGGTTTGCGAAGAGCAATTCAGCGCATAAAAAAGCAATTCAAGACTTCTTAGCTGACCTGTATGGTTCTGTCGAAGAGGGAGGGGGCGTAACGCCCAAGTCAACGCAGCTTGATAATTGGAGGTATGGATTGGAGTGGGTAGCAAAATTAATTGAATCCACCGATTGGTCAACCTTGAACAATCCGGCTGTTCGGAAAACGTTTAAATCAAGGCTGAAAAAGGCAAAGCTAGGCACTACGTTGATAGCGGCCATAACGACATCACTCAATAAGCTGTTTGAGCAGGAGCTTACGACATATGCGGTTGATAGATCGGAGTTAGCTAAGTTGGCTAAGTCCAATAAAAAGGTGCAGGCAATAGCTATTCCTGTAGCTATGTACTCAAAATTATTACAACGAGCTATCTTAACCATCGAAACCTATCACCCACACCGACAAGGTATCTCAAAGGCTGTAGCTGAAGGTGACGCGATTGATGAAAGAATAAGAGGCGGCGAAAATTTACTTGCAAGATACCCCGGAGCACGTTTACCTACCGCCGAGTTATCAATGACCCGTCAAGCAGTTTTTGTCAGATGTATGAATGCTCGCAAAGCACTTATTAAACACAAAATACCCAATTTTGAACCTGTGGCGGTTGCTGATTGGTTGAGCACTATACAGTCTTCGTGTGTTCTCATCGTGACAGCGTTTTCAGGTATTCGAATTGGGGAGGCGGTGAGTTTTGAAAAGGGAGCTTACACAACGGTACTCTCTCATGATTCAAAGCCGATACCAGTGCTACAAGGGGAGACAACCAAGGGTGAAGATGGTAAGCCAAGACGTGCTACTTGGCAAGCACACCCTATCGTAAAAGATGCGTTGGAGTTGGCTTATGATATGACTGAAACACTACGCGAGCATTATAAAGCTAAGATTGAGTTAATGTATGAGAGTAAAGAAATAACGATTGATGCCTATGAAAAAGCATGTAAAGAGGTTGATGGCGTCTTTATTCCAACAAGAAAAAACACCCAATCCTCAACTTATACTGCGGGTAGTTTTGGTAGAAAACTTACTAGTTTAATGGTGTCTTTTGATATTAAAGCAACAAAAGAAGATGTTGAAGAATTTAATAGGCTTAACCCAAATCGCGAGGGACAGTTGAAAGTAGGAGGTTACCTGCCAAAGCTTTCTCCACACGATATGCGGAGAACCTTTGCCGTGTTTTATAAGCGATATAATTTTGGCTCTATGATGGGTATCAAGTTCCAATATAAGCATAAAAACTTAAACATGAGTGAGTATTATGCAAACCAAGCGTCGCTCATGTCTATGCTTGATATTTTGCTTGATAAAGACTTGCTTGATGAGATAAATGAAGCAGCGATTGACCTTGGTATTGATATTTACGATGACATCTACAATAAGAGTACTGTACTGGGGGGTCTTGAAGGAGAGCGTCAAGCACAAGAGAAGATTGAAAGAGTCAAGCAAGGCCATGAAGTGCTGATGGACAGAGATGAAATTGGTGTTTTGATAAGAAATGGCACGCTTGCTGCTGTTCAATTACCCACAGGTGGTTATTGTACGAATATGAACTGTGACAGGATATGCGGCTTGTCGCTGTTTATAGCTGAAAAGAAAGACTGTCCTCACAAAATCACTACAGACGAAACAGCAAAGGTTTCAGCTAAAGAGAGGAACCGCCTAATAAAGCAATTTAGAGGTTTGAACACGGGCGACAGCCTTTTATCTAGCATTCTTGTGGGTATAAAACAAAAAATAAAGGAAATAGAGGTTACTCTTCAAAGGCACGGTATTAAGCATGAGGCATTTGAAGATAAAATTGAGGGGGTACTATATGTCAGCAATTAAAAATACAGAAACCAAGTTTAGAGAAGCACTAAGTAGATTACTCGCGGGAGAGCCTATACGCACTAAGCCTACAGGCAAGCTAACATTCAATAAAATCAATAACGAGGCGGGTGCAGGGCATAGTTATATCAATAAAGCGTGCTTTAAAAACCTCAGAGAAAAGGAGTTTCAACCGCAAATTGAGCGATACAACAATGTTAAATCTGATGCGATGGAAGGTGGTGTTATCCTTCCAGAGTTAAACTTGTCGACAGAGGATGCACTTAGGAGAGAGTTAAAGCGTGAGATTGCCTTGAAAATAAGGTACAAGCATGAGCGTGATGATGCTCGAAAAGAATCTAAGGTAGGTGAGTCTGAACGAAATGCTCTGTTGTTTAGGATTCATGATCTGCAAGAACAATTGAGGTCTCTCACTGTTGTCTCTATCAATAGATAAGTTAAAATCAAATTATAAAAAGTATGCGAATATCAGAAAATGAAGGCACGAAGTTCTGGCTGAATGTCCTTACTGAGCTGCAAAACCGAGGCGTAAAAGATATCCTCATCGCCTGTTTAAATGGGCTTAAGGGGTTTCCTGATGCGATTAATACTGTTTATCCTGAAACGCAGATACAACTCTGTATCGTGCATATGGTGCGTAATTCTCTGAAGCTCGTGCCGTGGAAAGACTACAAAGCCATCACGGCTGATTTAAAGCGAAGATACCAATCCGTCACTGAAGACGAAGCCTTGATCTCACTCGACCAATTTGAGCAGCGATGGGACGATAAATACCCGAGTATATCTCGCACATGGCGAAATAATTGGTAAAACGTCAGCACGCTATTTAACTACCCTGATGATATAAGCAAAGCGATTTATACCACTAATGCGATTGAGTCACTGAACAGCGTAATTCGTAAGGCGATTAAAAAGCGTAAATTATTTCCGCATGATAATTCGGCTAAAAAAGTTATCTACTTAGCGATTGAGCAAGCATCGAAAAAGTGGACGATGTCGATAAGAAATTGGAAAACGGCCTTGAATCTATTTATGATTGAATTCGAAGACCGTTTGAAAGATGTTATTTAAACTTGGCAATTACACAAAATACGTTATAGGGTCTTTAAAGCGCATACATTAGCATTGTTTTGTTTATCATTCCTGGAGAATACTTTTTATTTATAAACTATTCATAGTAGTTTACTCGCATTCTTTAATCACTTTGCACTCGACGAACTGCATTTTGCCAGCCATCGTATAAGCCATCACGAGTTGACTTATCAAATGTAGGCTCAAAGCGCTTTTCCCGTTGCCACATAGTTTCTAATTCTTCAAGTGAATTATAAATTCCGGCCTTTAATCCCGCAAGATAAGCGGCACCTAATGCCGTCGTTTCTGTTATATGTGGGCGATCAACCGTTGCCCCTAATATATCAGAAAGAAATTGCATCACCCAGTTATTCGCTACCATGCCGCCATCAACACGTAATGCAATTGGTCTTTCACCATCACTTTCCATAGCTCTCTGTAAATCTTTAGTTTGATAACAAACCGATTGCAAACCAGCAGTAACAATTTCTTTAATGCCTGTATCTCGCGTTAACCCAAAGATAGCCCCACGGGCATTTGGATCCCAATACGGGGCACCTAAGCCTGTAAATGCAGGGACTAAATATACACCATGATCAACAGGAGTTTGTCGTGCTAAAGGTTCAGCATCTCCAGCTTCATTAATAAGTTTAAGACCGTCTCGCAACCATTGAACGGTTGCACCTGCAATAAAAATACTACCTTCTAAAGCGTAGGTTACTTTACCATTGAGACGATAAGCGACTGTCGATAGCAATCTGTTTTTAGATGCTAATGCTGTTTCACCTGTATTCACAATCATAAAGCAACCGGTGCCATAAGTACTTTTAGCCATACCTTCACGGAAACAGGTTTGACCAAATAATGCGGCTTGTTGATCACCGGCAACACCTAAAACAGGAATTTTCAAACCTAGTACTTCATCATCTGTAATACCAAAGTTATCAGATGAGTCCATCACTTCAGGTAATAGTGAGTGCGGAATATCGAAAATAGTCAATAAATCAGTATCCCACTGCTGTGAATGTATATTAAATAACATGGTACGTGATGCATTTGTTGCATCGGTTCGATGCTCTTTGCCACTAGTTAGTTTCCATAATATATAGGTATCAACAGTGCCAAACGCTAACTTACCCTCTTCAGCACGGCTTCGTACACCATCAACGTTATCTAGAATCCAACGAATTTTAGTGGCTGAAAAATAAGGGTCGATCAATAGCCCAGTTTTTTCACTGATTAAGGTTTCTAAGTTATCATTTTTGAGTTGCTGACAATATTCACTAGTGCGTCTATCTTGCCAAACAATCGCGTTATATACGGGCTCACCAGTTATTCGATCCCATATCAAAGTGGTTTCACGTTGATTAGTAATACCGATAGCTTTAATTATATCGCAACTCGTATCAATTTGGGCTATGACCTCTTGGCAGGTTTGTTTCACAGTTTGCCATATATCTTCAGGTTTGTGTTCAATCCAGCCATCATTTGGAAAGTGTTGAGGGAATTCCTCTTGAGCCGAATGTACGCTACGTCCTTCACGGTTAAATAGAATAGCCCGAGAGCTTGTGGTACCTTGATCTATAGCTAAAATATAGTCACTCATGTAAAATCCAAAATAAGTTGTTTGATTTTCATCTATGTTCGATTATGTTCACTTTATAGCCTTTATCTATTAATTACAACAGCACAAATAATATTATTAACTAAACTTGTTTGCTTATGCTGCTGTTACTGGCAGAATAGTTAAGTTATAGCTGCAATATTTTTTACTAACAGCAGCACTCTTGAAAAATGATATTCCTTAACCTGCTGTCAAGTATAAATAAATGACTCAACAAGAACGCCAAGCATTAATTCTTAAGAAAGTTCAACAGAGTGGTTTTGTTACCATTGATGAATTAGTCGATCATTTTAAAGTAACACCACAAACTGTTCGTCGTGACCTTAATCAACTAGCTAAAGTACAGAAAATATCCCGTCTCCATGGTGGTGCAACGATAGAATCTAGTACGATGAATACAGATTATCAAGCACGAAAAATTATGAATCTTGTAGCTAAGGAGAAAATTGCTGCTGAATTGGTAAGCATGATTCCGGATGGCTCTTCGCTTTTTATTAATATTGGCACCACAACTGAAACTATTGCTAGGGCTTTATTAAAGCATAAAGGCCTGCAAATAGTGACGAATAATTTAAATGTAGCCTCTATTCTAGGTGCTAAGGAAGATTTTTCAGTTGTGATTGCTGGTGGAGAAGTACGGCACAGAGATGGTGGAGTCATTGGTGAGACAACAGAAGAGTTTATCAAAAAGTTCAGAATGGATTTTGGTATTATTGGAATCAGCGGTATCGATTTAGAAGGATCCCTATTAGATTTTGATTATCGGGAAGTCAGAGTTGCTCAGGCAATTATTGCTAATTCTCGTCAAGTTTTACTGGCTGCAGACCATTCCAAATTCGGTCGTAATGCGATGGTTCGTTTAGGTAATATTGACCAAGCCAATCATTTTTTTACCGATGCTCTACCTCCTGCTGAGATACAACAAATCTTAATTGATCATCAAGTACAATTACATATAGTCTAATTATCTTGTGATTCATACTATGAGAGAATCATAAAACGCCTCTGTGTGCATTAAAAAATTTAATTTCACCCCACTGTTTTAACTTTCAATAAATAACAACTCCATATATTTACATAAATACATGTTCGATAATGTTCATTTTGTGTTGCTTTGTGTTCGTTATGAGGATATTGTATGTAAAAACAACATTGTTCTTATTCAAAATATATCAATAAACATAAGCGACGGGAAAGTTAGAGTTTTAGTTAAACTCCTCCTTGTTAGCAATTAAAGAGGGTGATATGAAATCAAAAAATGACATTCATGATTTATTAGTTATTGGTGGAGGAATCAACGGTGTAGGCATTGCCGCTGATGCTTCTGGTAGAGGATTAAATGTTTTACTTTGTGAAATGAATGATCTTGCGTCATCAACTTCATCTAATAGCAGTAAGCTCATTCATGGTGGATTACGCTATCTTGAATATTATGAATTTCGGTTAGTTCGAGAAGCACTCGCAGAGCGTGAAGTGCTATTGAAGAATGCTCCTCATATTATACGCCCGCTACGTTTTAAATTGCCTCATCGCAGACATTTACGCCCATCATGGATGATCAGGATTGGTTTGTTTATGTATGATAACTTAGCTAAGCGTGCGACTTTAAAGGGCTCACATGGTATTAAGTTTGGTAAGAATAGTCCTGTTATTGACAAAATAACCAAGGGATTTGAATATTCTGATGGCTGGGTAGATGATGCCCGCTTGGTTGTCCTTAACGCAATGGCAGCTAGAGATAAAGGTGCGTGCATTATGACTCGTACTCGATGTACTGATGCTAAGAGAGTGGGGGGGATTTGGGAGGTCACTCTTCACGATAACTTAACAGGACAACAGCAGCTAGTTAAAACTAAAGCCCTAGTCAATGCAGCTGGCCCTTGGGTAACTAGCTTTTTTGATGAGGCATTGAAAACACGCTCCCCTAAAAAAATTCGATTGATTAAAGGTAGCCACATTATAGTCCCTCGTATTCATAATGAACCTGAGGCTTATATACTGCAAAATGAAGATAACAGGATTGTCTTTGTTATCCCCTATGAAGATGATTTTTCTTTGATCGGCACGACTGATGTTGAACATGACGGTGATCCAGCTACCGCTTGTATTTCACTTGAAGAAACTGAATATTTAATTTCTGTCGTTAACGACCACTTTAAACATCAAATATCAATGGAAGATATCGTTAGCACGTACTCTGGTGTGCGTCCGTTACTAGATGATGAGTCTGATTCTGCAGCGGCAGTAACACGTGATTATACTTTTGAAGTGGACGCTCCTCAGGGAAAAGCACCTTTATTGTCAGTATTTGGTGGCAAACTAACAACTTATCGTAAATTGTCTGAAACTGCTGTTGATGGCATTATTAACCACTTTCCTGATGCGGGTAAAAGTTGGACAGTTGATGCTGCTTTACCTGGTGGTGATTTCGACAATCAGCACAGCTTACAGACTAGCCTACAACTTCAATATTTTTGGTTACCACGGCCAATAATCAATCGCTTTGTTCGTTCTTACGGCACACTGAGCCATAAAATATGTTCAGGGGTAAATTCACTTGAAGACATGGGACAACATTTTGGAGCTGGTCTATACCAACGAGAAGTTGAGTACTTAATAGAGCACGAATGGGCAGTTACCCTAGAAGATATCATCTGGCGTCGAAGTAAGCTCAGCCTACGGTTAACGCAGACAGAAAAAAGTGAATTGGATAGATTTCTTGTGGCATATACTAAAAAAAGCAAAGTGATTTCACAAAGTGAACTAGAACAAAAACAGGCTTAACTCTCATATCCCCACAATAAATAAAGTACTAATTTTAGCAGCGTTAGTTAGCCAATTTTAGTACTAAAAATAGAATTAATAGGATGATTTATGACAATACGAGTAGCAATAAACGGTTATGGCCGTATAGGTCGCAATATTTTGCGAGCACTGTATGAATCTAATTACCGCAAAGATATTCAAATAGTGGCGATTAATGATTTAGGTGATACAACCTTTAATGCCCATCTTACTAAATATGATTCTGTACATGGCCGTTTTCCAGGATCAGTCGAAGTCGATGATGGGAAGATCATTATTAATGGAGACCCTATAGTGACACTTTCTGAGCGTGATCCACGTCAATTACCTTGGAAAAAAATGAATATTGATGTGGTTTATGAATGCACAGGTTTTTTCACCAGTCGAGATAAAGCCATGGGGCATATTGAAGCCGGCGCGACAAAAGTGATTATCTCAGCCCCAGCTAATGATGCAGATGCCACAGTTGTATATGGTGTTAACCATGAATCGTTAACCGCTGAAAGCCAGATTATTTCAAATGCTTCCTGCACAACCAATTGTTTGGCACCACTTGCCAAAGTATTAAATGATGCCATAGGCATTGAACAAGGTTCGATGACCACCATACATGCCTATACTAATGATCAAAATTTAAATGATGTTTATCATAGTGATATTTACCGTGCTCGTTCAGCAACTCAATCTATGATCCCAACCCAAACAGGTGCAGCCCAAGCGGTTGGTTTAGTTTTACCTGAATTACAAGGTAAGCTTGATGGGATGGCCGTGCGTGTGCCAACAGTCAATGTGTCATTGGTCGACTTTACTTTTATTGCTAGTCGCGACACTACATTTGAAGAAATAAATAATGTTATCAGATCTGCATCGCAAGGTGCTATGCAAGGCGTGCTAGCGTTAAATGAAGAGCCGCTTGTTTCTGTAGATTTTAATCATATTGCTGAATCGTCAAATTTTGATGCAACACAAACCCGTATTAACGGTCGTTTAATCAAAGTGATGTCTTGGTATGATAATGAATGGGGTTTTTCTAATCGTATGCTCGATAACACCATTGCCCTAATGCACGTTTATCGAACTAAAACGAAAAAATTAGCGGGTGAAGTAGCATGATTAGACGTACTAAAATAGTGGCGACACTTGGCCCTGCAACAGATGATCCAGCGGTACTTGAGCGATTGATTATAGCGGGCGTTAATGTTGTTCGTTTAAACTTTTCCCATGGCAAAGCAGAAGATCATCAACAACGTGCTGACTTAGTTCGTGAACTAGCGCATAAAAATGGGAGAACTGTTGCCATTCTAGGCGATTTGCAAGGTCCAAAAATCCGTATTGCACAATTTAAAGAAGGTCCAATAAAGCTTAATTTAGGTGACCGTTTTAATCTTGATGCTTTACTAGATAAAACGGCTGGTGATCAACAACAAGTGGGCTTAGATTACACTAGCTTGCCCGACGAAGTTATCGTTGGTAATCGTTTACTGTTAGACGATGGACGTGTAGTACTGAAAGTAGAAGCAATTAAAGGTACTTGTATTGAAACAAGCGTAGTTGTCGCGGGTAAGTTATCAAATAACAAAGGCATAAATCGTGAAGGTGGTGGCCTTTCAGCAGGAGCCTTAACCGAAAAAGACTTTGCTGACATCAAATTAGCAGCAAAAATTAATGTTGATTACCTAGCTGTTTCCTTCGTGAGATGTCCAGATGATTTACATCAGGCTCGCCAAGCATATGAACTAGCGAGTAATGGTAGACGAGTCGATATAGTTTCCAAAATAGAACGTGCTGAAGCCGTTGCTGATGATGACTTGCTAGACAGCATTATAATTGCTTCTGATGTGGTGATGGTAGCACGCGGTGATTTAGGCGTTGAAATAGGTGACGCAGCGCTGATTGCGGTACAAAAACATTTAATTAAACGCTCCCGAGAACTGCAAAAAGTGGTCATAACAGCTACCCAAATGATGGAGTCAATGATCGAAAGTCCATTACCCACACGAGCCGAAGTTTTTGATGTCGCTAACGCCGTTTTAGATGGTACTGATGCGGTAATGTTGTCAGGTGAAACTGCTGCAGGTGGTTTTCCTGTTGAAGCCGTTGAGGCAATGGATCGCATTATTATGGGGGCAGAATGCCATCCACAATCTCATGTCTCTGAACATCGTTTACATGAGGATTTTACTGCCGCTGATGAATCTGTGGCGATGGCAACTATGTACACAGCGAATCACTTATCTGGCGTTAAGGCCATTATTAGCTTAACTGAAACCGGAAATACGCCGTTACTTATGTCGCGTATTAGTTCGCGTATCCCAATTTTTGCTTTCACTCACCAACAAAAAACGGAAAATAGAGTAGCGCTTTATCGAGGTGTTGTTCCGGTAACTTATAATTTCGATGCTGTCTCTTTTGAGCAAGTTAATCAAAATGTCGTTGATGAACTCATTCATCGTGGTGAAGTTATTGAAGGAGATTGGATTATTATCTCTAAAGGTGATTTTTGTAACATCCATGGTGGCACTAATGCAATGAATATAGTGCAAGTACAAGTTAGCAATTAACAAAAATGCAAAACGAGTCAGGAACTCTGATTTTCGGCTCGCTATAACGAACAGTTATCACTAATACACATTTATTTGAGTAAAGGTATTGAAATGAATATCGCTAATCCAATTGGCACGTTAACAGAAACGTTTGAAACCATTAATATGGCGAAAACAGCGGGATATTCTGTGATTATTTCTCATCGTTCTGGCGAAACAGAAGATACTACTATTGCTGATTTAGCGGTGGTAACTTTTGCAGGTCAAATTAAGACCGGCTCTTTGTTACGCTCGGATCGTGTCGCTAAATATAATCGCTTGCTACGTATTGAAGAAGAGCTTAATGGCCAATATTTATACAATGGCCTAGTTCAGGTTAATGCTCAAGAAGGTTACCAGTCATGAGGAAGCCTTTAATTATCGGCAACTGGAAAATGAATGGTAATTTATCCGAAAATGAGCACCTCCTTAATACCATACGCTCTGCACTTGCATTAGCTGGGGACTGTGAAGTTGTGGTTTGTCCTCCGTCAATCTACATATCTAATGTAAGGCAGAAGTTATTACAAAGTAAGATCAAATACGGTGCACAAAATGTTAATGAGCATATAAATGGAGCTTACACAGGTGAAATTTCAGCAACAATGCTACATGATCTTGGTTGTTCATATGTGCTACTTGGACACTCTGAGTGCAGAAGTCTTCACCATGAAAGTGACGAACAAATAGCAAATAAATTTTCGGCAGCGGTTCAAGCTAAAATTAAACCAGTACTTTGTGTGGGTGAAACACTAGCTCAACGTCAAGGTGATGAAACTTTTTCAGTTATTGCAGAGCAAATAAGAGTGGTTGTTGAACAAGTGGGGATTCAAGTATTTGAAGGTGCAGTTATAGCTTATGAACCTGTGTGGGCGATAGGAACTGGCGAAACAGCCACTCCAGAACAAGCACAAGAAGTTCATAATATAATTCGACGCCAACTAGCTGATTTGGATTTAAATATTGCAAGTAACATTCAAATTATTTATGGCGGCAGTGTTAATTCTAATAATGCCAGAAAATTATTCTCGCAACCCGATATTGATGGTGGGTTAGTTGGCGGTGCTTCATTAAATGCAGATGCTTTTATTAACATTTGTAAAGCATATAACTTACTTTCACAATACAAATATTAATATGTTAAATACCAGTGTATTAGTTTGCAATTTAACACGTTAGAGGCATTGTTATTTCCTCTGCAGCACTTGCAGTACATTACCTTGAATATTATCTAAAAATTCATGCAAGAAATTATTTTCATCGTATTGTTGTATTCTATTGCCGGTGCACTTACATAATTCAGTAATCAACTTAAATACTAAATACTAAATAATAATAGATATAAGGTAATGTGTTTATTTTAATTATGTCTACAGGACTTTTTTAATAAATAAAATAAGGACTTTTGATTACGAACAAACAGACATCAATCTTAAATTGTCATACTATATCTAGCAAGGAAGCTAGTAAGTTAATTGAGTGATTTTATGTCGATAGTTTTAGATAGTCTTTACCACAAAGTAAACGGTGAAACACGTATTCATAATGTAAATCTAGTATTGGAACCTGGCTCTTTTAATGTATTACTTGGTAAGAAAGGCGAAAAAAAAGCGGGAAAAACCACTTTAATGCGATTGATTGCGGGTTTGGAATCACCTTCATCAGGATGTATTTTAAAAAATGGTGTTGATTTAGCTAACGTGCCGGTTCAGCAGCGTAATGTTTCGATGGTACATCATCAGTTTATTAATTATCCGCATTTAACTGTCAGAGATAATATTGCTTCACCCTTACGCGTAATAGGTCTTAAAAAATCTGAAATCGAACGTAAGGTGAATGAAATTGCTGCTTTGTTACACATAGAATCTTGCTTAGATCGTTATCCTCTTCAACTTTCTGGTGGTCAGCAGCAAAGAACAGCAATGGCAAGGGCTTTGGTCAAAGATGCCGACATCATTTTATTAGATGAACCTTTGGTGAACCTTGATTATAAATTGCGCGAAGAATTACGTACTGAAATAAGAGATTTATTGGCAGCACGCAACTGTATAGCTATTTATGCAACAACAAACCCCAAGGTGGCTATGGCATTAGGGGGGAGGTCTATATTGATGCATGAAGGACGGGTGATTCAAGAGGGGAAAGCCAGTGTTGTTTACAATCAACCTATTAATGTTGATGCTGCTAAAATTTCTAGTGATCCTGAAATTAATTTTATCGACGGAAGTATTACTGATAATGAAATTGTTTTTCATCATACGCTAAGATATCCTTTAAACTCGCAAATTACTGAACTAGCATCAGGAAATTACCGTTTCGGTATACGACCGAATCACCTTAAATTTGTGCCCTCGGATGATGGTGATTTGGAATTATCAATGAGAGTAGATTTAGCTGAAATCAGCGGTTCTGAAAGCATGATAAGACTTTCTAATAAGCACTTTACTCTAGTTATGCACTTAGCGGGAGTACATGAATATCACACCGATACACAGATTAAAGTCTATATACCGATACATAAAATCTTTGTATTTGGTACTAATAATTTATTGATTAAAGCGCCAGTAATAACCTATTAAATTATCCGTTGATTTATGGCTCTGTTCAATAAGACTACTTTTAATAGCTCAAATTTATCTTTTGAATATTCTAAAGATAAAGTTAGGCTTTAGTAAAAGTTGCTAGTAAAACACGTTTGATAAGGGGGAAAGCTCAATTTATATTACGGGATAATAGCTGACGGGAGCAGGTCATAATTAAAGTATTTAACGAATTCCTATTTCTCTTAAACGTTTGTATAAAGTATTTCTACTAATGGATAATGCTTTTGCTGTTTGTGAAACATTACCTTTATATTCATTATAAACATGAAGTAACTTCGCTCTATCTTCTGAGATTTTATCCTCAATAGACATGTGTTCAATTTTTTCTTCACTTTGAACAGTTTCACTATTAACAATCTGTTTTCTATTGATTTTATTTCTTTTAAGGTCTTCAAAAAAGTCATCGGGTAAGTGACTTGTTTTGATGAGGTTATCATCAGACATTGCTTGAGCTATTTGAATGACACTAACCAACTGACGGACATTTCCTGGCCAAGGATGTTGATTAAACAATTCAACTATCTCAGGAGATAATATTTCATTGCCACAACTATAAAGAGAATTGACTTGATGAAAGAGCTGTTTTTTATCCGTTCGTTCACGTAAAGGTGGAAGCTCAAGGTTGAGACCACTAACACGATAATATAAATCTTGCCTAAATTGGCCTAATTCAACATCCTTTCTTAAACTACGGTTAGTTGCTGATATGAGTTTTATGTCAACGTGATAGTTTTCTGTAGAACCTAGGGGGGTCACAGTTCTTTCTTGTAATACACGCAATAACCTACTTTGGACACTAAGTGGCATTTCTCCTATTTCATCAAGAAATAAAGTTCCTTTATGTGCTTTACGGATAAATCCAATTGAGCCCTTACTTGATGCCCCTGTAAATGCACCTTTTTCATAACCAAATAGTTCTGATTCAACTAAATCACTGGGGATTGCGGCACAATTAACAGCAACAAGTGGATGCTTGCTTCGTTGGCTATAGTGATGTAATCCTTTTACAAATACTTCTTTACCTACACCTGTTTCACCATGAATAAGAACAGGGATATCTTTATCAATAATACGTTCAGCCTGTTCAATACACCGTGAAATTTTTTCATCACCAAAGCTAAACTGTTCTAATGTAATAATATCAACATCAGGTTCTTTGGGGGAATTAGACCTAAAATCAACAGGTTGTATTTTATTTTTTATTGGCGCTTTAATAAAACCGTGTAAATGATATTTATTTAAAGCTCTAAAGGAAAATGGCAGGTTAGGGAGCTGATTTTTTAGTTTTTGTAAGGGGATATCAAAAATATCGGTAATATTTATTAAGGCAAGATCGAAGCATAGTAATATTTCTGCCCGTCTATTTGCTGAAATAATAGTACCCCCTTCATTGAAAACGACTATTCCAGACCATTGACTATCTAAGTTATCGAAATTTGTATTAAAAGTAAGTAAGAAATGCTCATCGCTAAAAGTACTGATGATTAGTCTATTTTCAATACTTTGTGACATTAACTTTACCATACCTAATGTATGGGATTGTGGCAAATAGGCATCACTAGAAATATCAAGGACTCCCAATAAGGTACGATTGACATCATAAATAGGTGAGGCGGATCCGATCATAAAGCGATTAGCTTTCAAAAAATGATCATCTTGCTGAATTTGTACTGCTTCACCACAAGCTAGCGCAGTGCCAATAGCATTAGTGCCATTACTTCTTTCTTTCCAATCAACCCCTTTCTCAAAAAGTGCCTTATTAGGTGAGGCAAGGAAACGTTTATCCCCCCAGCTATTTAAGACTCGCCCCTGATTATCAGCGAGCAATATCAGACATTGAGTATTTGATAGGATATTTTCATAATAAGGTAATACCTCATTACCAGTAGTGTTAATAAGTTGATGATACTCTTCATCTAGTAAGTTTTGTTCGCTTTGCCCCAAACGCTGCAATTGAGGTTGGTTTGATTGTTCTAAACCATAAAGCTCACAACGTTGCCAAGACTCCTTAATTTTATCATCAACTTTCACCCGCTTTTCCTTATCTTAGTAATAGAAGTATTTTAAATTCAATTTGGTCAAATGCTTCTATCAATTTTTACTTTGTAACTTACATCAGAGGGTGAGTTTATTATTTGAACAATAATTGATTTTAATTACTACTGGTCCAATTACTGCACAACTTGAGCAAATGAATCCTACCCATTGTTACACAATTTATAGGTATTTTGTGTTGTTCGTCAATAGTAAAAAATAAAAAACAATGTAATTAAAGATCTGAATTTTGAATTAATTATTTAATTTAACCATAAAAAACAATAACCTACGGGGCTGTTTTTTATTATTACTGAAAATATCCGATTTATAGTAATTTGATTATGATCTGTTATTTTTAGTATATGGCATGTTGATATCTTTAATTGTTAAGTAGGGGGAGTTCAATTTATGTGTTAATTATGTTCATAATTATATTTTTTTGAACATTGCTGAACAGTATTGAACAGCCTTGAACAGTATTGAGCAGTATTGAACAGTGATATTTTTATGACTTTAATCGAGGTAATAAATATTGATTTTTTTATATGCTTATAAAACAGTAGTTTATGTTTTATTTTTTACAATTAATCACAAGTTGTTACATAATGGCTTAATGAATGCATTATTAAGGTTATGAGACAAATTGTTCATTAATTTGGACAATGATTTATGCGAAATATAAATATAAATATAAATATGAATGGGAGAATTCAATAATATGTCACTCGTTTTAGAAAATTTAGGCTATGTTGCCGATGGGGAAACTTATCTAAGTGACATAAATCTAAAATTAGAGCCCGGCTCCTTCAATGTACTTTTAGGTCGAACACTTGCGGGGAAAACCTCTCTTATGCGCCTTATGGCAGGATTAGATAAGCCGACGTCTGGCAGTATTCATATGGATGGTCAAGATGTGACCAACATAGCGGTTCAACAGCGAAATATTTCCATGGTTTATCAACAGTTTATAAATTATCCTAATTTAACGGTGCGTGAGAATATTGCCTCACCATTGAGAATTGCAAAAGCTAAAGAGTCAGAAATCACTCGGCGTGTTAACGAAACTGCAGCGATTTTGCAAATAGAACCTTTTTTAGATCGATATCCACTTGAACTCTCAGGAGGACAACAACAGCGTTGTTCAATGGCACGAGCATTAGTTAAAGATGCTAGTATCATTTTATTCGATGAGCCACTAGTTAATCTTGATTATAAGTTACGTGAAGAGTTACGAGCAGAGTTACGCGATCTATTTAAAGAACGTAATGCAATTGCCGTATATGCAACAACCGAACCAAATGAAGCGATGGCCTTAGGTGGCGTAACAACGTTATTGCATGAAGGTCAAGTCATACAGACTGGTACTGCAACTCAAGTATATCGTAATCCTGTTAGTGTTGATGCGGCAAAACTTTTCAGTGAGCCCGCTATCAATCTTATTCCAGGTCGTCTTAGTAAAAATGAAGTTACTTTTGATGAGTCGGTTCATTTTCCACTCGATCATGATTTAAGTAAAATTAAACCCGGAAATTATACTTTTGGTGTGTTACCAAGTCATATAGGTTTAGTGCCTAAACATGACGACGATTTGGAGCTATCAATGCGTATGCAATTAGCTGAAATTAGTGGCTCTGAAACCTATATGCATGTTGTTAATGATCATTTTGATTTAGTTATGCAACTATCAGGTGTCATTAGTTACCATATTGGTGACCCGATCAAAGTCTATTTACCTACCCATAAACTTTTTGTTTTTGACCAAGCTGGTAATACTATTCAAACACCATCTCAACGTATCACGAGGTAATAAATTCATGGCTGAAATTCATTTAAAATCGTTGGCTCATAGCTACAGTAAGGATCCAAGTAAACCTTCTGATTATGCTATTCGAGAAATGGACCATGTCTGGGAACATGGTGGTGCCTATGCATTGCTTGGGCCATCAGGTTGTGGCAAAAGCACTTTATTAAATATCATGTCGGGGCTCCTTTCTCCTTCTGAAGGTCAGGTGCTTTTTGATGGTCTTGAAGTAAATAATATTCCACCTGAAGATCGTAATATTGCACAAGTTTTCCAATTTCCTGTTATTTATGATTCGATGACTGTTTTTGATAACTTAGCTTTTCCACTGCGCAATATGAAAACCCCGGAAGTCAAGGTACAAAGTAGAGTACATGAGATTGCTGAAGCGCTTGAGTTAACCCCTTTGTTAAAGCGTAATGCCAGTAACCTCACCGCTGATGAAAAACAAAAAGTTTCAATGGGTCGAGGTTTAGTTCGTAGTGACGTATCCGCTATATTGTTTGATGAACCGTTAACGGTTATTGATCCACAATTAAAATGGAAATTGCGTCGAAAATTAAAGCAAATCCATGAGCAGTTTAATATTACTATGGTATATGTTACTCATGACCAATTAGAAGCATCGACTTTTGCTGAAAAAATTGCCGTGATGTACGGCGGGCAAATTGTTCAATTTGGTACGCCTCGAGAATTATTTGAGCGTCCTAACCACGCTTTTGTCGGTTACTTTATTGGCAGTCCAGGAATGAACTTGATTGAGGTGCAACGCAGTTCTTCTGGTGTGAAATTCAATAACACACAAGTAAACCTTGAGCCCGAAATGCTTAAATTACTTGCACATATGCCCAGTAATAATTTGAAAATAGGTATTCGCCCTGAGTTCATTCATATATGGGATGAGACTAATAGTGATGCTTATTGTTGTGATCTCGAGCATGTTGAAGATCTAGGCACATACAAAATACTTAACTTGAAACTTGACGGGCAACAACTAAAAGTTCGTCTTGACGAAGACCGACAAGTACCAAAAGGTAAAGTTTATATTAGTTTCCCTGAGCAATGGCTGAAACTTTATGTTGATGAGTTTTTAGTTGAAGTGGCTGTCGAGCTAGAAGGAGAAAACGTATGAACAAGGTAACCAATAATAAAGCCTGGTTTCTTGTATTACCGGTATTTTTACTGGTAGCATTTTCGGCAATCGTGCCAATAATGACCGTAGTTAACTACTCGGTACAAGATATATTTGATCAAAATACAGCCGTTTTTGTTGGCGCCGAATGGTACCGAGAAATGTTGCGTAGCCCGCGCTTACTTGACTCTCTACTACGACAATTTACTTATTCTTTTTCTGTTTTGTTGATTGAAGTTCCACTCGGTATTATCGTTGCGTTAATGATGCCTGCGAAAGGCAGAATGGCATCGGTGAGCTTAATACTTGTCGCAATTCCATTGTTGATTCCATGGAATGTAGTTGGCACTATCTGGCAAACGTTTAGCCGTGAAGATATTGGTTTATTCGGCTGGGCAGTAAATGCTATAGGTATTGATTACAACTATGCCTCTAATCCAGGTGATGCATGGTTTACTGTACTACTAATGGATGTTTGGCATTGGACATCATTAATTGCCTTACTTTGTTATTCAGGTTTGCGAGCCATTCCGGAAGCCTTCTATCAAGCTGCGCGTATCGATCGTGCATCAAACTGGGCAATATTTCGTTACATTCAATTACCTCGTCTGAAAAGTGTATTAGTTATCGGTGTATTACTACGATTTATGGATAGCTTTATGATTTATACCGAGCCCTTTGTTTTAACGGGTGGCGGACCAGGTAACTCAACCACTTTTCTAAGCCAAGCGTTAACTAAAATGGCAATTGGTCAATTTGATTTGGGACCTGCTGCTGCATTCTCACTGATTTATTATTTAATTGTTTTATTGGTATGTTATATGTTTTTTACCGTAATTAACCTACAAGACAAGGCAAAATAAGGAGTAATCTATGCAAATAAATAAACGTAAAACCCTAGGCATGACCGCTTACTTATTGTTTTTATTAGTGCCCATCTATTGGTTACTGAATATGTCATTTAAAGAAAATGATGAAATACTTGGTACGCTCACTTTATGGCCCAATAATTTTACTTTTGATAATTATATCACCATATTTAGCGATCCAAGTTGGTACATGGGGTATGTCAACTCTATGATCTATGTTGCCATGAATATGGTTATCACCTTAATTGTAGCGTTACCTGCAGCTTATGCATTCAGTCGCTATAAATTTGTTGGCGACAAACATCTATTTTTTTGGTTGTTAACGAATAGAATGGCACCACCTGCTGTTTTCTTATTACCATTCTTTCAACTTTATTCTTCTGTGGGCTTGTTTGATACTCATATTGCGGTAGCACTTGCCCATTGTTTGTTTACAGTGCCGTTAGCAGTATGGATTTTAGAAGGCTTTATATCTGGTGTACCACGAGAAGTTGATGAAACAGCTTTTATTGATGGCTATAGTTTCTCAAGGTTTTTCATTCGAATCTTTATCCCTATGATTAGGTCAGGTATTGGTGTAACTGCTTTCTTCTGTTTTATGTTTTCTTGGGTCGAGTTATTACTTGCAAAAACATTAACCTCTGTAGAAGCAAAGCCTATTGCTGCGATTATGACTCGAACAGTGGGGGCTGCGGGTATTGACTGGGGCTTACTGTCAGCCGCAGGTATTTTAACAATCATCCCTGGTATTTTGGTGATTTACTTTGTACGAAATCATGTTGCCAAGGGTTTTGCCTTGGGTCGTGTATAAGACATTTTAGGAGATATATTATGAGTTGGATGGCTTGGACTGAATTGACCGTAACATTCTTTAGTGTTATCGCAGTTATATTAACATGCATGACAGTATATGAAATTAAAGTACCTTGTATTGAACGCAAGGGGTTTTTACCGATTAGTACTACTCGAGGAGATAGACTCTTTATTGGCTTACTAACAAGTGCCTATATTCATTTGGCCTTTCTGGCCTTGACTGAATTAAGCTTGATGATTTCTTTAGCATTGTCAGTTATTTGGTTAGCAATATTGCTGCGTTGGGGCTAGTACGTAGAAAGTGTATTTAAACTAGTAATATTGTTGGGGGGGAAATATTACTAGTTAAAAAATTAAATGTCTCGGATAAATTTGAAAGTTCGTTACATTTAAAGGCTTGTTGGGTTAATACCAACAAGAGTTCTGGAAGCATGAACAAGGTAGAAGTTGAAGCATGCTTCCAGTGATTTATCACAATCTAAAATTAAACTAAAATTAAAGTGGGATACATCATGAGAAAGTATAAGTTAAAGAATATTGTTTTACTAGGCGCGGCTATATCAATCTCGGGGATGACTCTGCCTGCATTTGCAGATCAATCTATTACAACAGCAAAAAGTTGGCTAGACAAAGAGTTTACACAGTCCACATTGACTAAAGAAGAACAACTCGAAGAGCTTAAATGGTTTATGGAAGCAGCAAAACCATTTAAAGGTATGTCAATTAATGTGGCCTCTGAAACCATTGCAACACATACTTATGAATCAAAAGTATTGGCCAAAGCATTCGAAGAAATCACTGGGATTAAAGTCAATCATGACTTAATCCAAGAAGGCGATGTAGTTGAAAAGTTACAAACTCAAATGCAATCGGGTCGTAACATCTATGATGCCTACATTAATGACTCCGATTTAATAGGAACGCATTTTCGCTACGGTAAAGTTGTTGCCATTTCAGACATGATTAAAAATGAAGCAGCTGATTATACTCTACCTACATTAGATATTGACGACTTCATTGGCATAGATTTTACTACTGGCCCTGATGGAAAAATATATCAATTACCTACTCAACAGTTTGCTAACTTATATTGGTTCCGTGCCGATTGGTTTGCTCGTGAAGATCTAAAGAAAGCATTTGAAGCGCGTTATGGTTACGCATTAGGTGTACCAGAAAACTGGTCAGCTTATGAAGATATTGCCGATTTCTTTACTAATCATGTAAAAAATATTGATGGTAACCGTGTTTACGGACACATGGATTATGGTAAGAAAGATCCTTCACTAGGCTGGCGTTTCACTGATGCTTGGTTCTCAATGGCTGGCGCAGGTGACAAAGGTTTACCTAATGGCTTACCAGTTGATGAATGGGGTATTCGAGTTGAAGGCTGTCGTCCTGTAGGTTCAAGTGTATCACGTGGCGGAGCGACCAATGGTCCTGCAGCTGTATATGCTACAACTAAATATGTAGATTGGTTAAATGACTATGCGCCACCACAAGCGCAGGGTATGACTTTCTCTGAAGCAGGTCCAGTACCTTCACAAGGTAACATTGCTCAGCAAATCTTTTGGTATACGGCTTTCACCGCGAGTATGACGGATAAAGGTTTAGCAGTTGTTAACGAAGATGGAACACCTAAATGGCGTATGGCTCCTTCTCCTAAAGGTCCTTATTGGGAAGAAGGTATGAAACTAGGTTATCAAGATACTGGTGCTTGGACTTTCATGAAATCAACACCAGAAAAACGTCGTTTAGCCGCATGGTTATATGCTCAGTTTACTGTGTCTAAAACTGTTTCATTAAAGAAAACATTAGTGGGTTTAACTCCTATTCGAGAGTCTGACTTGAACTCTCAAGTGATGACAGACGTAGCACCAATGTTAGGCGGACTGGTTGAATTTTACCGTAGTCCTGCACGTGATAACTGGACACCAACTGGAACGAATGTGCCAGACTATCCTAAATTGTCTCAACTTTGGTGGCAGAGCATTGCTGAAGCGGCAAGTGGTGAGAAAACACCTCAACAAGCACTCGATAATTTAGCTGCTGCACAAGATAAAGTTATGCAACGTTTAGAACGTGCCAATGTTCAAGGTGAATGTGGTCCGAAACTAAATAAAAAGAGTGACCCTAGCTACTGGTTGAATAAACCAGGTGCACCAAAAGCTAAGCTTAGTAATGAAAAGCCACAAGGTAAAACAATTGCCTATGATGAGTTACTTAAAAGCTGGAAAGCTGAATAATTAAACTTTAATTCTTCGTAAAATAATTATCCAGCCCTCAGAGATTTCTAAGGGTATGGATAAAGCTATGCAGATTTTATACAAATAATTAAAAAAATAAATTTTTTATAAACTAAATACTAATTTTATGGTGTAACAACATGCAAATACTTAATGATTTAAGAAACATAAAAAAAATGACTAAAATAAGCAGTGCTATTGGTTTAGCCATGGTGGCTATAGCGATGACCAACCCTGTTAATGCAGCAGTAGTGATTGAAAGTGACACGGGTTGGGAGACGAGTATCAGTGGTTCTCTTCCAGTTTTTGTTGTTAGTTCTGATCATGAAGGTGAAGAAAAGGCTTTTCGGGTTCAATCCGGCTTTAACCCTGCTAACTTAAACTTTCACGTAGTAGCGCCAAAACTTGATAATGGCTTAACGGTTTCAGGTCACTTTCAAATAGATACGCATTTACAAGGTAGTGGTGTGCAAAATAGCGGCTTATTCGAAAGCCGTGTTGCAAATATTCAAATTGCAGGTGATTTTGGTACCCTTGTTGTTGGTAAAGATTTTGGTGTGTTTAACAGTTCAGCTATTGGTGATATTGCAAGCCAAGGTGGTGTAGGTTGGTTAGGTGGCGGTGCTGATACAGGTAATGCTACAGGTGGACGTATAGGTACAGGTTATGTTTATGCCAATTTCAATCCTCAAGTAAAATTTGTCTCAAATGATTACAATGGTTTATCATTTAAGTTAGCGATGGTTAATCCTGAAGAGCCACAAGAAACACAGGGTGCTAGCATTGAAACAGATTCACCACGCTTCGAAGGGCAAGCTAATTATGCAACGAAGTTTAATGGGGGGGAGGTTAATGTATGGGCTGGATTCATACAACAGAATGTCTCAGTGTTAGGCCCGAACTCTTTTGATTATGATATGCAAGGTTTCGATGTTGGTACTCATATTGGTATAGGTGATTTTGGTATAACATTGTCATTTACAGATACTACCGGTATTGGTGCCGATGGCCTATACGGATTCGGTGGGATCAATGATGCTGATGTCGATGCCACTCAATGGTATGTGGAAGCTGATTATGTCTTTGATAAAACTACCGTTGGCATAAGTTACGGTGAAGGTCAACAAGATAGTCGAGCTGCTGATGCTATTAAAGGCCTTGATGCTGTAGCAGAAATAGACAATAAACTCTCAATGTTATTTGTTCATTACCAAATGTCAGCCGAATTTCGTTTAATTGCGGAACTACAAGATTATAAGTCAGATGTTCAAGCTAATTATGATGCCATCGTTCTTGGTTTTCAATACGACTTTTAAGTAAGGACAGCCATACAGTTAAATTTACCTGTACTGTATGGCTTTTTGGTTGTATGACATTTGATATTTCCCTACCATTTCTTAAGTTTTTTGACAACTCTTGGAAATGAAATAGGGGGCTTCCTAAGTTGTTAATATATGTACTCCCTTCTTTTCTGCCTGCGCTATTTACGAAGGCCTTTTTAGCTCATGTTCAATTTATCAATATGGTATAAAATACGTGTTCATTTAATTTTAGCTAGTAATTAAAATGTATTTAGTTTGTTATTTATTGGTTTTTATCATTCAATAATAATGCTCTAGCCAATATTGAGTATATAAAGCTACGGCTGGAATAAGTTATTATATTAGGTTTTTTCTTCCTAAAGTAATGTGTATGTTTCAAATGTTAAAATTATACTAGTTTTTAAACGGTATTAACTGCAAATTTATTGAGCAAATAAAACCGCCTGCTATATATAATGAAACTCATCAGGTAAAGGATTAAAAGTGCTGATATTCCGTTATATCGAGGAATAGCTTTTCTGATGCTCTATAGTTTAAGGTTGTAATAATTAAGCTATATAGCTTAATATTTTCAAAGATAGTACAAAAGTATGTTTAATTAACTTGGTAAGTTTGAAAGGGCATTATTCTTTTGCGGGTGAGTAAGAACACCAGTATTCATTAGAAGTGGACAATTACATGAGTTTAGCCACCTAGTTACATCAAAAGGGCCAGTTAGTATGGCCTAAAACGGCCACAAAATAACATTTACTATAACCACTGTGCATTAGGTTTGTCACTAATTAATTGAGTTCACTTTGCGCTTTATAGTCCTTATTTCTTGTTTCACTAGCGACAGCTGATCCGACAATATAGGATTATTAAAATTCAACGCTAGATATTACCTGAAACAGACGTTTGGTATTTTTCTTAGAAAATTTTTATGCATTGTAGCCTCCTCAAGATGATGGGGATGTGTTCACTAAAGCGGGGAACTTCATTATCCTTTACAATGCTTTGTTATATTTTTATTGTTTAGCTAAAGCTGATTTTACAATAGCAAAGCCGATAAGGCCTAAAATAGCTCCAGTAACTTTATCAATGTAATAAGCTAATTTTGTGAATTTACTACGTACTTTAGGGGTTGAAAGAATAAATATAATTGATAAATCCCATAGGAATACGATAGATGTCATCCAAAGTCCTAAACCTAGCTTGAAAGCTAAACCTACTTCAGGAGTTAGTACAACAGTAAATAAACTAAGATAAAACAATAAGTTTTTTGGATTTAAGATCCCAGACATAAATCCAGTAATGAATTCCTTAAAAAAAGAAGCTTTAACCTCAGTAGAATCAGAGTCATCATCGAGATCTAAACTTTTATACGAATCTTTACTAGCGCGTAAAGCATGTACAGCAAGATAAATTAGAAATAACCCACCAATAACTTTAAGCACTATCATTAGAGTGACAGAAGTCGCTAAAATAGAACCTACACCAATCAAGCAAAGGGCAATATACAAAGCATTAGCTGATGCAATACCTAAAGCAATACCGATAGCATTTTTGCCTTCATTACGTATTGCGCTTTTTACAACTAACACAAAGTCTGGCCCAGGACTTAACAATGCAAGAAAGTGTGCGATTGCAACCGTTACAAAAATACTAAGTAAATTAACATCCATATGAAAATCCTCTTTTATTTAGAAATACGCAAAGTATAGTTTAGAAAAACCCGTAGATTGGTGAAGTCTCTCAATAAGTATATCGCTAATATCAAGTTTACCCTCTCTGAATTGATTAAATTCATTCGCGGTTAAGTGTAGCAGTTCTTGTGCATAATATCTGATACTTGATGGGTTCTTTGCCATTAAATAAATAGGTTAGAAAAATGAATTTCAAAGTATTAATATTACTGTTTGATGTATCTGGAGTTGTTTGTAAAGTATAGAAATAAGCACTTCTCCCTTGGCCGATACGCAGCGATTTAGCATTGGCTTTAAGATATCAGTAACCTTCATCAATCAACTCTAAGGTACAGCTTTTAATCTCTGATAAGTAATTTTCTATTGGTGCACAATTTATATTGTTCAACTTTAAGCATACTTATATCAATTCACTTAGCCCTAAAGCGATAGATTCTTGTTTAAACTGCCCAAATATATTGACCACTTTTTCATAAGAACTCGTCAAAAAATGTTCTTCAATTGGCTCATCAACGTTAAATAAATCAGGCTGTTCAATAGCATCACTAAAGCTGTCTAAGCCACCAAACCCGACTTCAACTAACGGTCTAACAGGTTTTTTCTTATCAAAAGATACATCACTTAATTCATTATCTTTAATCCTATCATCTTCAGTACCCTTCATTTTTTCAAACTTAACCACATCAGCTTCAAATGGCACATCTTGCTTCACTCTATACGCATATTCCAATAACTTAGGCTCTGCCGGCATATACAATATTGCTTCTTGATTTTTAGCATCAGTCATTCTCAATATACGACCTAAAATTTGTCTAAAGTGCATTTCAGTTTTGATATTCGTAAGGTGGCAACAAACCTGTAAGCGAGGGATGTTTGTACCTTCGCTGATCATGCCAACAGAAATAATCCATTTAGTTTTAGCATGTCTAAATTGCTGAATAATACTGGTTGGGTCATTCTCTCGATAAGTCACAACAATAGCGTCTTCGTTAAATTGGTTTTTCATTAACGCAGCTATTTGTCTAGCATGTTCTACAGATGAGGCAACGATGAGTCCTGCAGCAGTAATGTTAACAGCTCTTATCTTGTCTAATTTTTCCTGCGCTGAGGAAATAACATATTCCATCACTTTTTCATTTTCTATGATGTCTTGATAAGGGATAACTGACTGAGTCAATAAAGATTTAAAACTATTAAATGTTTTAGTCTCCTCATCATCTGTTACCGAAATATTATTATTATCAACGGCAATGATCTGAGGAACACGGCAAACATCGTCAGTAATAGCCTCAGAAAGCCCATAAACATAATCACAGAATATTTTGCAGCTAGGGTGCATATAATTAGAAAGTACGATAGGAGCAGAATCAGAGCGCCAAGGAGTGCCCGTTAAAGCTAAGCTATATTCAGCTTTGTCCTTAATGTTAAGAATAATCTGCTCTCCCCAAGCATTGGCATTATCAATGTTAGACCCTGCACAATGATGAATCTCATCAAATATTACAAACACTCTATAACGATCAAACAATTGCCAAAAGTTCATATCAAGATACTGCAAGCTTTGATAAGTCAGCGATCTACCTTTAGCACCAATCAAACCATCAAATCGCTCTTGCGTTCTTAAGTGCAAGCTTTCGCTAAAGTCTTTCGCTACAATCGAAGAAGGGGAAAAGCACACCACTAAATCGGCTAAATCACGTTTTAATAATTGATCTGCCAACTCCGATGCCATTATTGTTTTACCGGCACCAGGTGTAGCTAAGGCTAAAAAGTGGCTATTACCCTTTTTGTATTGTGTTGACGCCAAATTAATACATTCATCTTGCCATTGTCTTAATTTCATAATGTCTCTACGGGTTTACTTGCGAAAGTAAGCCTTCGATAGCTTTAATCTTTCCTAGTATTCTGGTGTTGTTATCTCTGGCTGCATTGTATTGAGGCTGTATATCATCTATTAATTCAGGAAATTCCGAATATACTTCTTTATAAGCTTCCGACTCACCGATGTTCAACAACAGCTCAGCTTTATAATGCTTTAACTTAGTTAACAGATGCTGTTGATGAACAACTGTAGGACTGGGTTGTGAAGTACTGTTATCGTTTTTCATCGGTAAGTTATTAACATCAAACAATTCGGTTTTATTAAAGCGGGTTAAACCTTTTATATTCGATGCCTTTTTTTTCAGCAAACCTTTCTTAACTAACTTCAAAAGTTCAGCGTAAATATTTTTCCTTACTTTATTTGGTTCTAATGAAGGATCATTTTTCAACGCCAAATATGCTGATCGGACATCGCTAGTAGTGAAGTGGTCAAAATTTGTTACGACAATAATCTGAGCTACCAAAGGGTCTAATTTCAAAGCAAGTCCTAATTTATTAACACCCAATTCAGACAATTCAATATCCTGTGTAACAGCATGTTGATGAAAAGATTCAAGGTGATGTAATCATTTTATGAAGTATTAATGCAATACTTAGGATTCCTAAGTATACAATAATAATTTAAACTTAGAAAATCTAAGTTATACAGGTTTAAAAAAAGATGCACGCTTGGAAACTCTCGATAACCCGATACCAACTAGAATTAAAGCTGCAAGACAAAAGGCAAATATCTCCCAAAAAGAGCTGGGCATACGTATTGGAATGGATATTAACTCTGCGAGCAGCAGAATGAACCATTACGAAAAAGGTAGGCATACCCCAGATATTCAAACATTAAAAAGAATTGCAGATGAATTGAATGTACCGCTAGCGTATTTATTCTGTGAGTCGGAGGTTATGGCAGAGTTAAATTGCATAATTCACCAGTTATCAGCTGATAAGCAAAAAGCGTTACTTAACTTACTTAAAACCAAAAAAGAGTCAGAAGAATAACCACTTAAGTGGCTTATTAGTTTTAACAATCTTTATAGTCAATAGTGCAAACATTAGATTGACTCATTATGATGCATGGTATATTTATTTGTATAATTTCTAATACTTTAGATGATATGCCTCAAAAAGCACTGGGCTCGCTTACTCACGCACAGAAGGAACGTTTCGCGTTTATAGACTTAACCACTTACAGTGAATTAGCACCAAATAACCTTCAACTGTTTCATCAAACAAAAAATCATCACCGCACAAACACCTTTAAACCCATATTTGAACATAACCCAGAAGTAATATTAACGGGTTTATGTCTCGGCTTTGGTGACGTCTTATCTAATGGCATCAATCAAGTGACCATTGTCTTGATGCAACGCGCTTGGTTCACCCCAAAAGTGAAGTCAATGCCGCTTTTATGCGCGCAATCAATAACCAACAAGCCATATTGTGTGACTATATTTCATTATCTTCAGGGTTAAGTCACCGTAAAATAGTGCCACATACCTTAGTGAATAACGTTCAACGCTGGCATGTTCGTGCTTTTGACACAAAATTTAATGAGTTTAGATATTTTGTTTGCACGCGATTACAAAACGTAACGGCAATTAACCAACCAATTGACACAATACAAGCAAGAGACGCTGATAAACAATGGAACACTATTCACAAAGTAACCCTAGTGCCGCATCCGACCATAACACACTTTAAAGCGGTAAAGCTTGATTACGACATGGTAGATGGAAAGTTGAGTTAGACGTTCGAGAAGCACTCTTGGGCTATCTAATGAGACAATGGAACGTAGATTACTCATTACAAAACACATTAGTTGGCGCACAATATCAGCTTAAGCTCGATAACATTCAAATCTATTAAACCACGTCAATAGCCATTTAAGAGTTAAACAAACCGTTAGATATAGAGTACTTTTTAAAATTATCCAATCAAGTAATTCGAAATAATTCTACCTGGAGTACTTTCGGCTTCCCTGAAGGGAAGTTTAACGCAGCTGCTAAACTGAATGGAATAATTGCTAGATCGAATGTGAATATTGAAAGATCAAATTATGAGTTATATTTGGAATATAACCAGAGTAATGAATGCATAGAAGGACTATCAGGCGCACCTTTGATGGCTAGTGATACAAGCATTGGTGTAATTACCAAAGAACTAGATGGTACGTTAGGCGCTATAAGTGTATGCAAAATAGCTACGTTTCTAGATAAAAACAATATTAGTTATGAATCTATTGGAGAAGAATGTATGGGAGATGAGAGTGGTTTTGAATTAAATACCTCTGTTGTATATAAGTTAACAGATAAGCTCATTTCTTTAGATTCAGGTTACCTTTTTCTAAAGGGGCATCCTGGATCTGGTAAAACGACTATTGTTGAGTCGCTAGGTTATGCTCCAAAGCGTCATAGAATACGATCGGCAGCAATGAGGGTTGAGCTGAAAGGTGGTTCTGTTGGCGTTAAAAGGTGAGAATAAAACGGTAAGGAAAAAGAGACATAAGTAGTCGCGGGTGTTAATATCAACTCAAGAAAAACATGAGAATTAATCCTCTAGTATTCTCATGTTTTATATGGAAATAGTGCTTAAATGTGAGAATTGTGTGCCACACTACATAAACAAAGGGATTTCTCATTTTTTCTCTCGTGTTTTGTGTGACGGTGGAGTTAGACGATTACGACGTAGAAGTTGAATATCGTAAGTAATCTATAACAT